>Ga0126342_10006270_pt1:5000-17500 | contig 21056 bp, 20 predicted proteins | sample Cyp1metagenome_FD_92528 | JGI IMG/M metagenome (GOLD analysis project Ga0126342, IMG submission 92528) | Coral microbial communities from Lord Howe Island, Old Settlement Bay, Australia - Cyphastrea 1 metagenome | ecosystem: Host-associated > Invertebrates > Cnidaria > Coral ...
CGATGTGAGGCACTTGACTGAACTGAAGACAGTTCGACCTGTTCCAAGGGCGACCTCATTGTGCATGACTGAAAGAACTCATGAGATACGCATTGAATCCCATCCTCGTTCATTCACTGAGTGAAGTGATTTATGTTCCCCTGCTGGCTACAAGAAAGAAGTTGTCCGTACATCCTGCAATGGAGTCAGTATCGGAAGACTAGACTCTTTGAAAGACGCGGGGAAGCACTTGGGGACAGCACAAATGCTAGGAAATGGCGTTTGGCTGAACTGCTCCGGATGGGTGGGGAGTCTTAGAATGGAAAGGATTTGTCAGCGGGAAGTGCTGGGGCGGTGCCTCAGGAATGATGTCCCAACAAATTGGAGGGCATGCCTATTCCAATGGCCCTTCAGCTCCCTTGAGGACTTCAATGAGTTGCATTGAACGTTGCCAATCAAAAGGAGAAGGAAAAAAAAACGTGATTTGGAGAAGATCCCCTCATCGCTACTCATCGCTGGGGTAGTCTGCCTGGGCGTGCAACTCACAACTGGGTCTATGTATGCAAGGATGAGTCAACGTATAAATGAATTGTGTATATATATATATATCCACAAAGTAGGTGAATGTGTGTGTGTGCGTGCTTCTGCATGTGGAACTTCCAAGTAGAGATGAAATGTTGACACAAAGTCCTTGAAAACAGCCCCAAGAAAATCTTCTCTCCTCCGTTTGATTGGTGTCTTGTCATATCTTGTCCCATCATTCCAGCTCCAACATGATGTTGAGCCAAAACATATCGTCCGAAGCACGGTGCTTCTCGTATACTCTCTGTCGGTATTTTCTTGCTGTTGACCCTCTGACCACCCGGAGATTGAAGATCCGCTGTGAGTTCCTTGTTGCCAAAGCCGCACGAAGATGAAGACTCTACAACACAAAAGAGCGAACAAATCTTCGGATGCGATGTCAACTGCAGATTCATGAACCACGGTGCTTGCATTGGGGGCTCCATATTTCAACAGAAGATTATCAATATAGCGGGGTGCCCATCCCTTGAATCAGCCCTAATTAATCACCTGGGTCCTACCCAACTGAGGATACAAGATCATTGGAAGCCCATCATGGACATGACATGGCCATCATTCGGAATTCTGCGAAAAACACACCATGAATTTGAATATACCCCAAGCATTGTTTGCCCTCTTTTTTGGATATCCCATGGTCTCTATTTTTTTCGGACTTCACCTAATCTTTTTCTAGGCGCTGCAACTGAGTGGAGGGTCCGCAAGAAGAAAACAAATTGATGACATGAGCCCAAAACATCTCCGGAAGCTCTGAACATGGGGAGCTAAAAAAAACTCACAGATTTGGGGAGAGGAGTTCTTAGAATTTTATGGGATTCTGGTACTCGACGGATTGGCAAGGCTCCTTCTCCTTGACCTTGAAGACTTCTGTGAGGTTTCCCGTGGAGACGGCCTCAATTTTAACAAAATTCCTTGGGAAATAAATGACAGGTCGGGGACGTACCATGAATATCCATGACTTGCAAGTAGCCCATAGTACCCCAAGAAAAGATGTGAACGTTGGGTGGGATCCTCTCTAATATTCCTCCGTATGCCCAAGAATTCGCCAGTCGATTCATTCGCAGCAGGGCACTCTGGAGAGTTCCGCTGATTTCCGTCTGCTCCCAGCGGAGCTTGGCAAGGAGGCTTTATTGGACACGGCCAGGCCCGGGGTTTCCTTCTCCAAAAAGCTCACCGATTGTTTTCGCTCAAGTTGCTCACGTTTGGCGGAGGCGTTGGGGCCTGCCACCTGCAGAGATTTTTTTTAATTTCGCGGCCTAGATGCTGGCAGTGGTACCTGCGGAGAAAAAACAAGATGCAGCCCACGAACCCGAATGCTCACACGTATGTTAATGGTGATGATGTCGAAACACATGGAAATGCAGTCATGCAGAACACTTTTCTTAAACAGTTTATTTACACAGCCTTGTACATTTAAAGTGTAAAGTGTAGAGTGTGGAGTGCAGAGTGTAAAGTGTAGAGTGTAAAGTGTGGAGTGTGGAGCCTGGAGTGGAAACTGTAAAGTGTAGAATGCTGAGTGAAGACTGTAAAGTGTGGAGTGTAGAGTGTGGAGTGTAGAGTGTAAAGTGTAAAGTGTGGAGTGTAAAGTAAGGAGTGTAGAGTGTGGAGTATAGAGTGTAAAGTGTAAAGTGTGGAGAGTAAGGTGTAGTGTGTGGGGTGTAGAGTGTGGAGTGGAAAGTGTAGGGTGTGAAGTGTGGAGTGAGGGGTGTACAATGTAAAGTGTAAGGTGTGGAGTGTAGAGTGTAGAGTGTAAAGAAAAGAGTGTAAAGTGTAGAGTGTGTAGTGTAAAGTGTCGAGTGTGGAGTGTAAAGTGTGGAGTGAGGAGTGTAAAGTGTAAAGTGTGGAGTGTAGAGTGTAAAGTGTAGGGTGTGAAGTGTGGAGTGGAAAGTGTAGAGTGTGGAGTTTGGAGTGCGGAGTGTGAAGTAAGGAATGTGGAGTGCAAAGTGTGGAGTCTGGAGTGTGTAAAGTGTAGAGTGTGGAGTCTGGAGTGAGGAATGTGGAGTGTAGAGTGTGGAGTGTGGAAAGAGGAGTTTAAAGTGTGGAGTGAGGAGTGTACAGTGTAAAGTGTAAAGTGTGGAGTGTAGAGATTGTAGAGTGTAGAATGAAAAGTGTAGAGTGCAAAGTGTAAAGTGTAGAGTGTGGAGTGTAAAGTGTAGAGTGTGGAGTGTAAAGTGTGGAGTGTGGAGTGAGGATTGAGGAGTGAGGAGTGTGGAGTGTGGAGCGTGGAGCGTGGGGTGTAAAGTGAGGAGTGCGGAGTGTAGAGTGTAAAGTGTAGAGTGTGGAGTGTAAAGTGTGGAGTGAGGAGTGTGGTGTGAGGAGTGTAAAGTGTGGAGTGTGAAATGTAAAGTGTAGAGTGTAAAGTGTAGAGTGTGGAGCGTGGAGTGTAGAGTGTGGAGTGGAAAGTGTAGAGTGTGGAGTGTGGAGTGGAAAGTGTAGAGTGTGGAGTGTAAAGTGTGGAGTGTAAAGCGTACAGTGTGGAGTGAGGAATGTGCAGTGTAGAGTGGGAAGTGTAGAGAGTAAAGTGTAGAGTGTAAAGTGTGGAGTGTAAAGTGTTGGAGTGTAAAGTGAGGAGTGAGGAGTGTATAGTGTGGAGTGTAGAGTGTAAAATGTAGTGTAAAGTGTAAAGTGTAGAGTTTGGAGTGTAAAGTGTGGAGTGTGGAGTGGAAAGTGTAGAGTGTGGAGTGTGGAGTGTAAAGTACGGAGTGTGGAGTGTGGAGTGTAAAGTGTGGAGTGTGGAGTGTGTAAAGTGTAGAGTGTGCAGTGTGGAGTGAGGAGTGTGGAGTGTAGAGTGTGGAGTGTGGAGTGAGGAGTGTAAAGTGTGGAGTGACGAGTGCACAGTGCAAAGTGTAAAGTGTAAAGTGTAAACTGTGGAGTGTAGAGTGTAAAGTGTAAAGTGTAGAGTGTGGGGTGTGGAGTGTAAAGTGTAGAGTTTGGAGTGTGGAGTGTGGAGTGTAAAGTGTAACGTGTAGAGTGTGGAGTGTGGAGTGTAAAGTGTACAGTGTGGAGTGTGGAGTGTGGAGTGTGGGGTGTAAAGTAAGAATTGTGGAGTGTAAAGTGTGAAGTGTGGAGTGAGGAGTGCACAGTGTAAAGTGTAAAGTGTGGAGTGTAGAGTGTAAAGTGTAGAGTGTGGAGTGTGGAGTGGAAAGTGTAGAGTGTAAAGTGTGGGTGTGGGGTGTAAAGTGTAGAGTGTGGAGTGTGGAGTGGAAAGTGTAGAGTGTGGAGTGTGGAGTGTGGAGTGTGGAGTGTAAGGTAAGGAGTGTGGAGTGTAAAGTGTCGAGAGTGAAGCGTGGAGTGAGGAGTGAGGAGTGTACAGTGTAAAGTGTGAAGTGTAGAGTGTAAAGTGTGGAGTGTACAGTGTAAAGTGTGGAGTGTAAAGTGGGGAGTTGGGAGTGTAGAGTGTGGAGTGTGAAGTGTGGATTGTATAAAACAGGTTGGAATGTCACAAAGTGCCAGGCGTGCCACGCAAAACGACATGACAACCTGCTTGGAAACATTCGAAAAGGAGATGTTTTGCAGCTTCCCTATAGACACGGCGAGGTCACAGGAAAACCAGAGGCTCGAGACGAGACACGTGGGAGCAGCAAAACGAGCATTTCAGACTTCCTCCAAGTTTGACATTTTCGAAACGTTAGCAAATAGGTTGGAATGTCACAAAGTGCCACGCCCTCCACGCAAGACGACATGACAACCTGCTTGAAAACCTTCGAAAAGGAGAGGTTTTGCAGCTTCCCCCATAGACACGGCGACGCCACAGGAACACCAGACACTCGAGAGGCGACACGTGGGTGCAGAAAAACGAGCATTTCGTGCGAGACTTCCTCCAATTTTGACACTTTCGACACGGTATAAAACAGGTTGGAATGTCACAAAGTGCCACGCCTGCCACGCAAAACGACATGACAACCTGCTTCAAAACCTTCGAAAAGGAAAAGTTTTGCAGCTTCCCCCATAGACACGGCGAGGCCACAGGAAAATTAGAGATTCGAGACGAGACACGTAGGAGCATCAAAACGAGCATTTCATGCGAGACTTCCTCCAATTTTCACATTTGGCAACATGCCAAAAGGACAGGTTTTGCAGCTTCCCCCATAGACACGGCGAAGCCACAGGAAAACCAGAGACTCGAGACGAGACACGTGGGAGCAGCAAAACGAGCATTTCATGCGAGACTTCCTCCAATTTTGACACTTGCAGCCTCAGAATCGCTACCTCAAAATCGATGTTTCGTGCGAGGCTTCCGTCAATTTTCATCCCATCTCACAAAATGCCACGCCTGCCACGGAATCTGCACCTTGTCGCCACTTGACGCAGCCCTGCCAACGCGATTTGCAAAAAAAAACGCAACACGACACGTCTAAAGTGCTGCACCTGCCACGCAAAATGACGATGGACACGTCCAAAGTGTTGCGCCTGCCACTAAAACTGCAACGAATCTTCTGAAAATGTCGCAAAAGTATTGCGCCTGCCACACAAAACCACTTTCGACACGTTACAAAACACGTCTGCATGTCACGAAGTGCCACGCCTGCCACGCGAAACGAAACAACGAGAAGTTTGAAACCTCCAAAAATGACCACCTCTGCAGAACTTACCATAGGCACGGCCATATGGTCCTCACGCGGACGGTTGCGGACGGTTGCGGACGGTTGCGGACGGTTGCGAACGGTTGCGAACGGTTGCAGACGGTTGCGGACGGTTGCGGACGGTCGCGGACGTACACGCAACGTCGAGCGAACACACCCTCAACCCCAAACCCCCAGAGTGAAACGGGAACCCTTGCTACGCATTCGGGAATAAAATATGATGTAATCATCGTCAACCAGAAAGCCTGGGCCTTGGACAAAAAACAGAATATGCGAAGATCCCAAAATTCAACAGAAGAGTCGACTGCTTGAAAGCTTCACCCATTTTTAGGTTTGTTACTAAGTAGAGGTTGTTCGTACCCATGCCTTTTTTAATCAGAATCATTGTGTCAGATTTTTTGGGCCTTTGATGGTCAACGGGAAGGTGCTCCGCCCCGCCTCGTTGGATCTTGGAGGGGGCTGCTCCTGATGAATGATCACGGGATTGCTAGCTGAGCGCCCTGGGCCCGCACTGGGCTGCGGGGACTGCAAGGAGACGTGCGAGCTGGGCCGCGGGGACTGCGAGGGGTCGTCCACAAAGCTGGGCTGCTCCATCATATCCTCAGACTCAAAGTCAGCTCCTGGAGCGGTTCGCAAAGCCGGGGAATGCTATTCTTCTGGTCACACGAAAACACCAAATATACCCAAATATTGTCACATTTACCGGCATGGTTCCTCCGATTTCCCTCTCCATAAGATACAAGTAGAAGCGAGAACACACATATAATATTATAAAATATCATGTGGTGCTAGAACGAAATCGTAAAAAGTGAATAAGGAGTACAAATATGTCTCACTTGTTTCGAATAACCGGTGCCATCATTGAAAGGTGCCACCTGTCCTACAGGCCCCAGGCGTGCCCAGGATCGCTCTGAACTGCTGCGCCCATGGCGGGGACCATCACTCCGAACGGAATTGCCCGAGGGCATGGGCATTGAATCTGCCTGGGAGCCATTGAAAATTATGAGTACGCGGTAGTCAGTTGAGAAGCATCCCAATCTGACTTAACCTGTTGGAGTTGGATAACTATTTTCCATCATATCCACCCGAAAAGATCTTAACAAATAAAAGCGCCAACCAAAAAAAAAAGAAGACTTGACCAATATCAACATCCACGAACCAGCTGCCGGCTGCTCTGAATTCGGAACTGGAAGGGATTGTTTCGAGACTTCCCGGGCAAAGCCAGACTCAAGAGTGACGCTGGGGTTCGGGAGCACTGGCATCATTGCTCCAGGTAGCTCCATGTGGGACGCGCTCTGGCTGTCAACAGTGGCACGTTTCCTGGTGGTATGCAGGCAGCCGTGCTGGATGGGGTATCCAGAGCCTTCAGTCTGAGTTAAATCCTTAGCGTCTTTTGGGGGCTGAACAATAACCATAACACTACTCAGTGGATTTTGGAATTCTCCCTGCCCCCTATGTTGGAGTTTGGAAGGCCCCACTTGAGGAATCATCCCATTTAGTACAGTAATTGGATGTAATTGGCCAATACCTCTGCTTGGTAAGTCCCCTTAAGTATCCCCAAGAGTGGTCATGCTATATAGAAATGAGATTCAACTATGCTTGCTAACCAGTCATACTACGCCCTGGCATAATGATTCTCCAGTTGCACCCCACCATTGCCATGATGAGCGTCTTTTTCTCGCGCTTGCAATCGTGGCCTACCAGCACCAAGCTGGGCATAGCGGGAGGGCCGGAGTGGCCCTTGGTCACCGGTGCTTTGCTAGCCTTGTTGAGGAGCAAAGGATGTGGCATGTCCATGTGCAAAGCTTGGATGGCCAAGCTCTGACTTGGAGAGTAGATATTCTGCACCTCAGCTGGTGGTGATGGCTGTCCCAGGCGCTGATATGAGAAGATGAAAAAGGAAAGCAGTGGCCTTCACCAAACACAAGGGCTCCCAGTCGATTTTCCCTCAACTCAATTTTGGAATATGAATGATCATGAATGAACATCGCCCCCACTCCGGCCCAAAGAAGGGGAATCACGACATCGATGCCAACAACCATCTTGCATTGGTGATGCTCAAAATACCACACTCATGTGACATTTGTCAACGACTGGTGGTCTAAGCGGCTGCGACGATCAGCGACCATGAAGGTAGGTCAAGGCACAAGCAAACGGTGGAAATAGCTGTTGCATGATGTTGGAACCCTCACCCCCACCCCCACCCACACCCGCGCCCCATGCCCCTTCTCACCGTCTATAATCCAGAACTGTGTCAAATCAGCCAGCTGTTGCATGTCGGTGCAAACCATGCAGCCAAGCATCTCCTCCCTCTGGTGACTTTTGACTTCTAGCGGATCTCGATGTCCGCGGTGGGGCTTTCAATTGGGAGCTGCACGAGCGCTCTGACGAATTCCTGAACTGGAAAGCCGCGGCATATATATTTTGGAAAGTTTAGATACCTTGCCCAACCCCCCAAAAAAAAAAATTGAGCTACTTATTTCTATATTTCACGGAGTTCTGGGGAAAAATCAGCCCAAGAACCAATAAATCCAATAAGAAACCAAGGGGTATGTCCTTTCACCTGACGGTTGCATTTGGTCTCACCCAGCGGCGAAGGTCGACGGATCAGCATGGTTGGTGGTGCGTTGTTATGGATCTGCTTCACCTGCGAGGGCAAATCTTCCTGTTTGATGAAAATAGTTATTATTTGACATACATTTACATGCTAAGCTGGCATTCACCAGCCCCTCGATTTCTACCCAAAAGGGCACGATTGAAACATCAAATTTCGTGACCTGATGGAAGTGTCCAGAGGCGGTGATGTCACTTCTCTTTAACATTCCAGACTTTCTTTGAGAACTCCATATGAATGGCAAATCTTCGATGCCCAGTCAAGCGTCTCTATTTTCGGTACATCAAATCTGCCAAAGATTAAACCAGCTACCTACACTTCAAACAATGGGAGCCAAACTTTGTGAACATCAGAAACAATGATGGTTCAAAATTGTAACCATATGCGTCTGGATTCTACGACCGTGCTCCAAAATACATCGCAAACTATGAAAAAATATAAAATACACGTGACTCAGGAAAATGGATTCCCGCTTTTCATCTCTGGCATCATCACAACTCAAAAAATATTACTGATTATTTATTTATCTATTTATTTATCTATTTATTTATTTATTTATCTATTTATTTATTTCTTCATTTATTCATTTATTCATTTATTCATTTATTATATTATATATATATATATTGTAAGGTTTCGGCTGAAGCGGTGGTCTAGTTCACCAAGGGACCCGCGGCTGTTGACCTAAGTGGGACCGCGTGAGCAATCCCACGGGCATCGCTGCTTGGCTGCTGCGCCACTGCAACTGCCTTGCATTCTTTGCTGCTCGCGCATCTTCTTGATCTGGGGTCCCGGCCCTGTATAAATTCCCCGGGTACTCTCTAAAGAGCTCCGCACCTACTGAACTGGCATTGCCCTGGTAGCCTGCGTCGCTTTGACATCTCCAAGGCCCTTGTGTATGTGTTCTACCTTGCTGGTCTACCTGCTCTTTATTTTGATCTCTGTCAAAGACAATTACACCTTCACAGCGCAGAGCAGGACTCAGGGCAAGAGCTCGAGCCAGACTTCGTTTCCATCTTCACAATCAGGAACTGAATATTTTGGACTACGAAGGTTTGAATCGACACTGGTGCACCCCCAACCAACACCATTCGCAAGTTCTCAGAAGAAACCCGCCTGGAAGCGTGCCCAGCTTGTGGGCAATACTGGGAAGAGTGCGTGGATCGTGCCTATCAAGAAGCCATGACACCTGCGCCGAAACGGACATTGATGCCAGGCCAAGCAGACATTCCACTTACAGAAGCTACACTCAAGGAGGCTCGCATTGGGAAGGAGGCACCACCAGAACACACCGAGCTCGAGTCCGAGGAGACGTCAACAACGCCCCAGATCTCGACATCAACATGAACCACGCAAAGGGAAAGGACAAGGTGGCAAAGGGAAAGGCAATGGTCAGAAAGGGCAGAATCAAGAAGGACAACATGTGCCCACCAGTCTTGGACAGACGGGACAAGATGGAATGGCACCACTGCCGCCACCTGCCATTCCGACATCTTTCAGTCCGACCGACACTTCTCGGATGCAGCTTGCCACTCCATTTCCGATGAATGGTGGACCTTTGCCCGAGGTACCACCGTCTACACCATCCCCTGCGGAGGCAAAACTCAAGGCGGTCATGGGAGTTCTCAAGAAATACGGGACCGGGCTCCCAGAAGAAGTGGCAGCTGTGATGAAAGACAACAAAGTCACAGATGAATTGCAGAAGATCCAAGGTATGCACGATGCAGTAGAAAATCTTGGAGAAGCGCTCAGCAGAGATTCGAACAAGCGTGCTTTGCTCGTGGACAGAACTTGGCCTTGTGGCTTGTGGATACAATTTCTGCACCTATCCGGACTGAGGTGGCAAGAATATACTCAACAATTCCAAAGTCAAGAACGACACAATCTCGAACAAATCAGTCAAGCCAGAGATGCGGTCAAGAACGCACAGGCCATCTTCCGAGATCTTCAAGAAAGAGGAGTCATCACCATAGATGCGGAAGGCGATCCAGCGATGATGGACAACACTATCATGAGCACAGGGAGCCCCATCGAAGATGGTTTGCAACATCTGACGGAGTCCCTAGGCGAACCTTTCTTCAGCAGGCAGATCAAGAACATGCTGCTGCCGGAGAGCGACAGAAAAAGAGACAGCGCAAGCACGAGACGCTGGAGGCAGAACCCATGGGCTTAAAGCCCTCTGTGCCGCCATCTATGCTGCCTTTTGGCAAGGCTCACAGTGGATGACCTGTGGACTACAATGTGGGTTGGAGGCATTCAAATGTTTCAGAACCAGATTTTGTACCACCTTGGGAAGCTTCTTCACGTGCTCTAGACCTTTCCTTTGAACTGGCTCAAAATCCAAAGGACAATCCTGGCGACAGAAACAAATTTGCAAGAGCCTCAGTTTCAGTGATGAGATTGAAGTTTTCTTGGGTGACGAGGATGACTTGCGCATGTGCTCTTCTACCATTCAACATGCTGATCTTTGCCAAGCTGAATGCAAGCCATAGGGAATGTTTTTCAGCCCTGACACTTGGCAACATGATCATGACAGAGATTGCTACAAACCATACAAGATGAATCGGAACGATCAGGAACCGCTGTCGTTTTCGGCCGCGTCGATCCGACTTTCCCTGCTCTTCCTCGCATCACCGATGCTTGGCATCACCGATGCTTGGCACCAGCCATTACCTGAAGGAACACAAGGTACTCAACGAGACCATGGACAAGAAGCAGACCCTGATGAGATCCCTGATCGACGAACTTGGCATGCTCGAATAACCTCTGCCAGGATTGCCATGTATGTAGAGCTGGGCGCAAAGCAATGTGCATCCAGAGCTGCCAAGCGGTAAATCAAAATACTGATGACTGCTGCTTTCATAGCCTTCATCAATGGGATCTTGTGAAGGTTCATTGTGATCATCTTGGGTTGGTTGATGCTCTTCAAGTTGCATGTAATACTTTGTTTGTCCTTCCACTCTGCTGAGGCTGACCAGCTGGCTGTGCAGTAGCCGGTTTGTACTCTGCTGCAGCTGAGGGAGCGTCCAAGACTCAAGACTGTGATGGTGAAATCATGCCCTCGTTGCACTTCCTGCACAAGGTCCATTGGTGAACGGCAGTATTTGCCACCGGTGGCTGACCCGGCAGTTCACCCACACTTGGCTGATTACACCACTGTAGAACTTCCGTCGCCGCAGCAGGAAGGACACCTCCAATGCGTCTTGGTAAGGAACAAGCAGTCGCGTAGGAGTAGGGATGGTACTGTCGATGTTGATGATGAATCGTAGTCAAGGATGAGAAACGCTGTGGCCAATGGCCTTGCGAAATGATGACATCAGAATGAATGGGGCGGTGAAGATAGCCTCGGTAAGGATCAGGATCAGGATTCACAACGTGGATCTGAATCTCAAAAAAGTCACGAACAAAGTCAGGTGCACCGCTTTCACTACGTTCCGGCAAGTCCTACTGGAGTTCATGCGGAAGCTGAAGAAGTAGTCATCCTGCGCAGACATCCTCTTGGAGTCTTGGACCTGGAAATTCACTTCCACCTGCTCAGAGGAAGTCTTCTCGTTCCGGCTGCTTCGAGTCGAAAGGTCCTGGAGGTCCCTTTCTTCATCGTGATCAACTTCTTATCTTGACAGATTTATACGAGTACTGCCAACTTCAGCATGATCGATGCGTAGTCTTCAAGGCCAACAGCTGGTGATGCAAGAGTCTATGATATGGCCCATCGATCCCTCCACCACTTGATCCAGCTCTCGACACTGAAGTTGCGATTGCCATCGCGAGAGACATTGCTGCCAAAGAGAAACCGGATCGTGACTCCGTTGCTGCGGATTGCCGACAGCGTCAACTTTCCCTTCGCCAGATCGAACCAGAAGAGTGGCAAACCCATGTGACAGTGGTTGGACCGCCTCACACCGGGGCTGCCGCAAACTCCAACTGGTCCCGGACGTAGAGGTCATTTTGCCGATGGACACATCAGAATCCGAGATTCTGCTGATTTGATCGCGTGTGAGGAAAAAGGGCGCATCATGTATGTCATCGTCTGGCACATACACCACAGACAAAGACCTAGATGCTACGATGGGCGACCAGTCCGACTCAATGACGATCCTACGTCGTGGATCGAGGACATTGCTGCTCCCCGGTCTGATGAGCTGGACAGAGACCCCATTTTCATTACATGTGGCCAATCCGACTCCACCATGTAGCCACAAGCGCACAGCGTCATTGAACAAGCAGAATGTCCAGGCCATGTTGCATGTCTTACGAGCATACAAGACGGTAGGTACTATTCTGATGAACACTGGAGCCACTGAGATTGCTCTCCACCAGCCTTGCAGAATCCGACAAGCATTCTCCGACTCACAGAGCTTACAACTGCCTGTCGCACCGTCGCACCACAATTTGCCGTATTACAGTTAGCGACTTTCCTATGGCCATCTTTGACTTTGAGCATATTGAGGCAGCTGTCAACATCGTCATTCGACTGCAAGATGTAGTCCGGCATCAACAAGAAAATGACCATCTTGACCTGATGCAGCAGCCCGCGAGTGGGGCAAGAAGCCATGCTATTGACTTTGCAAGCAGAGACACTGAATGCGGCCATTTTGCACCGGGTCAACTCAATCCCAATGCGCCGGCATTTCATCCCAATCTGCCTAACTTCTGGACACACAACCACCAGAAGACGTGCAAGATGTGTTTTCTGTATGGCAAACAGGAGCTTTTGCTTGGCAAGGAGAGACTCCAGCGGCACA
>Ga0126342_10006271_pt1 | contig 21050 bp, 19 predicted proteins | sample Cyp1metagenome_FD_92528 | JGI IMG/M metagenome (GOLD analysis project Ga0126342, IMG submission 92528) | Coral microbial communities from Lord Howe Island, Old Settlement Bay, Australia - Cyphastrea 1 metagenome | ecosystem: Host-associated > Invertebrates > Cnidaria > Coral ...
GCGAGGGGGGGGGGGGGGGGGGGGCGGGGGGGGAGGGAGGGTGGGTGGGGGGGGGGGCGGCGGTGGGGGGGTGGGGGCGGGTGGGGGGGGGGGGGGGGGGGGGGGGGGGGGGGGGGGGGGGGGGGGGGAAAAACAGCACAGGTCTACATGCACAATGATCAGTGAAACTGGCAAGGCAAAAAAAGGTCCGGATTTCGTGTGGAAGGGTTGCCAAACGCAAGAAAATGACCTTTTATTTTTAAAGATTTTTACTTTGAGACGGCTACGAAACACTGAAAGGGTTGTCATTTTTTGACACTGGTGATGCGCCTACACGCGCGATTCCGCACCCGGCGGGATATATATGAATTATATAGTGGAACATTAAAAAAAATGAACTTCTGAACTTTAATGCAACATTGTATTAATAATAGTATTTAATAGAGTATAAATGAATCATAGATGTCCTTTCCCATTGGTTGGCTGATCGATCGAGGCTTCCCCAACATTTTTCCTCAAAGGACAAGGTTGCACCCATGTTTGATGGGAGAAAACAGTGAAATATGGCCAACTGGCAGAGGATGGGATCTACTACAGATTTCCCCATGTTTCATCATGCTTGGGGTTGCAGTTGATGCTTTCACTCGTTGGGATTCTTGAGGTATCTTGAGGTGCGTAGGGTCAATATCATTGTAGTTCATGTTAGGAGTGAGTCCTTATAGTTGTGGTCTTTATATGTCTTTATCCTCGTCTTTTTTTGAAAAAAATCTAGACCTCTCTCTCTCTATATATAAATATATATATAATTGTATATACTTATATATATACACACACATTTTTTGGGGGGATGGTTTATCATTGGTTATTTTTTATTGGGTTTACCACAAAAACGACGCAGCCATTCCCAGCCAGGGTTTACTCCAAGTTCTGCCAGGTTTGGTGGACATCTCAGTGTCGCTGGTCTCAGGCACGTGGGTGACCCTCCGGTAAACGTTTACAGTTTTGCTATTGAACATTGACATAGAAATAGTTGATTTAGCCGTTAATAGCATGGTGATTGTCCATAGTTATTGTATAGTTTACCAGAGAGTATCTATCTTCAACCAAAAAGTGGGGGGACATGGCGGATTTAACTGGGAGAAGTGGAGATAAACCAAACACTTCAGGTTGGCGAAATTTCGTTTGGCCAGATGTGTTTTGTCTGATAGACACCAATTTCAATTTGGGTAGCCCAAATCCAAGACCCAGGGGACCCCACTCACTGGTCTTCTTCTTGTACTTCGGCAGTCATGGGTTGCTAGAAAATCCCAGATTTGTAGATGCCTGTCCTAGCTATTGTTTGGGATTTTCCAGCTAATGTTTGAGGACACCGGAGGCCGTCACCTGACCCACATGCATTTTTAGGCACCCCAATCACTTGACCCACGCTCATCCTTGACCTGGGACCATTGATTGCACAGATTCAATGCGAAACCAGGGCTGGGGAGGCGTTTGGGGTGGGGGTAGAAGGGATATTGTTTGTTTCTTGATAAATTTAAAGTATTTTCAAGTAACATGTTTATTGATCTTGGTTGCGAAGCCCCTGGACGTTTCTTTAAGATCCAGATGCGTCTTTTTCGGTATCTTAGGTTTGGTAGATCAATCCTCACATTTTCTGATCAAATCCCCCTGTGTTGGTTAAATTCGTTTTTTTTTGTCGGTTAAAACCGTTAAACCCCCGTTTTCTGCCGGTTAGTTGGCGAAATTCTGGGTGAAATCCACAGTTCGATTTCGCCACTCGAACGAGAGGAAAGTCTGTGGTTTTGCACATGCCGTGGGACTCCAAGGTGGTGGGAATGGGTGAGACCAAGTGGACCCAAACCACAGAATTTTAGTACTTTAAGTTTAACATAGTTGAACTGTTTAACAATTCGCCATGTTGCAAAATTCCTGGGGCCTGTTGAGTGAGCGATTTTTCTTGGTATTTTCCGATTATATAGACCATCCACCAGAAATTGGAATCTACAGAGAGACCAAATAATTTAAGGGCTTACGCCCGACAGCCGGCCAGGGCCCACTTGACGGTAAAGGATCACAAAGTCTGTAGTAGGCGCATCTTGGGGCGAGGTTGGCCCAGCTTGCGGCTATGTTGGCCCCTCTTGGACCAGCTTGGGGCCATCTTAGGGGCTATGTTTGCCCGTCTTCGAGCTATGTTGGCCCATCTTGGGGCTATGTTGGCCCATCTTGGGGCTTGTGGGCCCAGCTTGCGGGCCATGCTGGGCCATCTGGGGGCTATGTTGGGCCAGCTTGCGTGCGTTTTGGGGCGTATGTCGGCGTATGTTGTGCCATGTTGACCCATCTTGATCCACAATTAAAAAAATGGGAAAGCCACAAAACGCCGTAAACTGCGGGGTGTTTGTAAGGTCTGCGCCAGGGGTCGGCCATGGTGGCTTGGGCCCCTGGCCGGACTTTCACCCTTTCGCCCCTTCGAGGTTATCCTTGTCACTTTGAGCGGTTGATCAATATCTCCTCTGAAGACTGGATGGTCGAGAGATGTTGGCCACCAAATAATTACACGTTATCTTACAGGTGAACATAGAATATGGGGAGACAAAACCCATCTAAGACTGGAACCAACAGAAACGGTGGTATTTCATGATGTGTGATGTGGATATAATGTGGATATCATGGGATATGGTGGGGATAAGATTGGATAGATTCCAATGACCTCTGGAGTGATGGTAAGAAAAGGTAACTATCCCGAAATAGGTGAACATTTCAGGTTAATTTTGGTACTTTGTCTGGAAATTGAAGACTTTTGGATTCAGCACCCTTGCGGCGGCCCCCTAGCCCTATTCCATGGGATGCTCCTCCAGCATTTTGTTGGTAGAATCTGCAGTCTTGTTCATTACAGGCAGATTTACGTCACAGTTTGTTTGGTACTGTTGGGTAAGAACTTCTCAAAAACTCACATGTGCCCCCAAATCCTGCCAAATAGGGTCGGAATGGAGTCTGAATCCCAACTAATGTTTGACTCATTAGATCTCATTATATAGCATCTATAATCATCTATAGCGCCCCAAAAAAAGATAGAACAGTAAACTCCCATTCAAATATATATAGTGGTTAAATCATTGTTCTATTTTTTTGCCCATTAAACAAGTGGTTAGTCACTTTTCTATCTTTTTGGGGGTTACGATACATCGATTTTTTGGGGTGTCACAATGGGTATTTTCCATCCCTGGGACGGCGAACCGTCCGAGAGGCCAGTGCCGTGAAACAGGATGCAGCTGAGAAGCTGGGCACGGAGACCTGGATTTGGATGTTGAGATCATTTAGGGCTACCTTGAAAAATCGATCATAAGTGAGTTTAGAAGTAGCTTGCAAAATAAATTTCCCTGATATGAATGAGTTTGTCACTTCCTTTACTAGGCAGTGATTCAAAGCCTCTGTTGGTCGGTCGCTTTTTTTTTACTATTGCCGATCAAATGCATTTTTTTCAAGGATTTACTGCTGAGTTGATGTCGGCTACTGTCAATTCCTATTTTGGTTGTTTAACTTCAATGTTTCTTAACGTAATCCTCTTTTTGTTGGTTACAACCCCATGTTTCTTGCAAACCAAATCTGTTTTTGTTGCTTAAAACCTCTTGCAGGATTTGGTTACCAACAAAACAGGGTTTGGTTATCCGAAATATAAGCAATAAACAATAGTAAGCAACGAATAGCCAGCGAAATCCTGTTTTGGTTGGTTAACAACCCGTTTCCCGACCCAAAATACTATACGAACATTGTTTCAGGCCAAGCTGAACCATCATTATGGTTTACATTTACACATACCCAGCAAAAAATCAGAAGATAATAACTATAATGATTTTACCATAATGATTTTACCCAGCAACTATAATAACTATGGTTGGCAAAGTCCGAAAATCAGCAAAAATCCATGGATTTGATATTTGATGGACTTTAAACATCTGATTTTACCACTATTTTGATGGACATTTTACTGGAAAAATATGGATTTTACCACGGCTTTAAGATTGGACTTTGCCAACTTTACGTCTCTCCGATCCGATGAATTTCCAAGGTTTGCTTGCTTTCAACATCTTTCGGTAGCGGTTATTTAATTGGGGTTCACCAAGGTCACATCAAATTTAAGGTGAACTATTCCCAAACGTGATCAAAACACAATTTTTCACAGTCAAAGCTCATTTCTTCGTTGATATACATTCTTTTGCTGAAATTCAGAAATATACTCCTAGATTCACAGATATTAACATATATGAACATAGGGGCCTCCACTCCATCCACTGGTTGCTAATCATTATCCCTATTCACATGGCTATTTGGGGGTATACCCAATTTTTAGACATACCCATATATCACATGTTTTTTAAACATGTATATCCCATTTTATCCCCAGTATATCCCCATCAAATCCCACATTTCATGTAACAAATTCCATGAAATCCAACATTTTATTTTCTAAAGTAAAACTGAAATCATGACATCCCAGTTTTCATACATGTTCACAGAAATTCTATTTGCTAAATCCCTACAAGTGGTGCCCCCCAATTATAAACGGGTTATAATCCCATTAACTAGTTCGATATATCACCAACAAAAACCATAGTGAAATTGGATTTTAAAAAGGCACCAACTTATATAGCTATCATAAATCAGACATAAATCCCATGAAATCCCAATTTTCCTATAGTGTTTTCCTAGGTTTTTTCTTATGGCCACACCTAACGAGTCCTACAACACCAGCCTGTTTCGGCCTGCCTGAGGCTTCGGGGGTGAAGACGTCGAGCTGGTTCTGGGCGTCCCTCAGTGGAATACGATGTGGAACAAGCCATGCTGGTTGGTGGTTGGATCCTACTAATAGGGATATTAATGGTGATTTAATGGTGATTAACCCTCTGGTAATGGAAAAAAAAATCATGGCTGGTTGGTGGTGACTGGAACAAAAATGGTGATGATTCATAGGATTTAATGGGATAGATATATATATATACTATTCTGGTTGGTGGTGACTGGAGCCATGGAATTTTATATAATTTTACGGCCTTCCAGAAACAGTTGGGAATGTCATCATCCCAAGTGACGAACTTCTCATATTTTTCAGAGGGGTAGGGCTCAACCACCAATTAGATATAAGATAGATGTGGAACAACCCATGGTTTTCCTAGGAGAATGATCTGCAAATGGGCTTTCCACATCAAAGATATGGGGATATAATTTTCATAAATGATGGTTGCTGGGATAGTGAATTACTACTAGTGAATCAGTCACCTGCCAGCCCTTGTAAAGTATGAGGTTTAAGCAGCAAGATGTAAGGTTATGGTTTGAATGGATAATATGTTTTCCTCAAATCAACACGACTGGGATTTAATTAGGATAAAATAGGGCTTGACCATCAGAATATTTTTCAGATGGACATGCATTATGCAAGCAATGGGAAAAAACGTGCGTAAACGACAGTGAATATTCAGGAGTTAACATGAATTTCATGAATTGATTCACCAGCCTCGGTTCGCCTGCCTGCGAATGATATGAAAGGCCAGATCGGCATCATTCCTGTAGCCTTTTTTTTGCCTATCATTCCAATACAAATGGTCGACTCCGAACGCACGCTTTTACGTCCTCAGAACATGAGAACATGTCAGCCAGCATGAGGGGTGAAGCCGTCATGATTTACACCATTCACATTTATGGATTATAAACATTACAGGTATGTACATGATATAAATGATCTTCATGATGTTCAATTTGATGATTTACTGAATTCCAGGACACGGGCCATTTTTTCCATCCAAAGCCCTGGTCGTTCACATCAAAATCGATGGGATTCATGGATGCTCATTTCCCCCCAAAATGATGGTGATTCATCATGGTAGATGCGTGGATGCACCGTATTTTGGGTGAATTTGGTGATACCAGCCAAGTGCCAAGTATTGTCATGAAAATTAAACCACCCATTGAATTTTGCCGCTTGGGTGGTACTATCAGTCCCAGCTAAAACATACTAAAACATAATTTTGCTTTGCAAGGTATCTAAGTTGAGGCATGATCTACTAGGTAACCTTTCTTTGGTCGTTTCAAATGTTGAAGGATAGTTTTTTTTTTAACCAGCAAAAAAAAGGAAATTACATCATACACATGGAATAGGTCAACAGAAAAGGGGCTGGAAAAGACGTCAGCCAGAAAGGATGTAGGTACAGGTACTTGGGTAAACCATGATTTGCTTTTTCTATGGCTTAAATGGCTAGAAGAGTAACGGTAACGCTTGGGATAAGAACCAGGCTTTTTTTTCGGATGTCCAAGAGCTCAGTGTGACCCCAACCTTGGATGATGTTCTCTGTGATGTTTCTCAATATGTCTTTTTCCCCACCTGCCAGGTGAGGGTCTCTAGTCACCACCATTGCAAGTCCTGGAGCTGGGCCTGGACCCAAACACAGATAAAATGCCAAACAGAATGCCCGATAGAATGCCAGATGAAATGTCAGAACATATGCCAGAAAGGATGCCATATATATATATACATACATAGATATAGATATAGAATGCCAGGATATACGTCGGATAGAATGTCACTTGGGGATCACTTGAAGAAAGTAATTCAAGAGTATATTCAGCTATTCTACCCATTCTACCTACTATGAGGTTGATGTGATTTTATTCATTTTACTGATTTGTAGAATGCACCATGACGTGCACCCCTACTGCAGGGACACCCCGTGCGGGATGATCTGAGCGCATTGGAGCTCAGCAAGGTGCGGGATGATCGTCCCAGCGACTTGAGCCCTTGACGAAATACCGGTAATGTTACCCGGTTACCCTGTGGTTTTTATGTAACATAGCCAACATAGCTATTGAACATGGCAATTGTTTGAATTGTTTGTTGATTTACCCATTAAACATGGTGAGTTTCAATAGCGAACTGTTAGTTTACCAGAGGGTATGAACCTTGAAAAGTGGGGATTAAACACTGCTGTATAGACAAGGTGGTGACCCCCAAATTATGTTCGTTAATTCAGGTGCGTCCGTCTAACTAGTTCGATGTATCTACCTAAACTCTGGTTGTGTCAGTTGTAAACCAACTTATCTGACAAACCGGGGCATCACCTCATACAGTTTGTAATTTAGTATTTTATATAACTTTATATCTGTTAGGAATATTGCAAGTTTTGTACCCCAATATATAATGCACATTTTCCCCGTGGTCATACTGGTCGTGGCTCCAGATTTGTGACACCACCTTGTACTGTATCCCTGGTGTAAATGGCTATGAATGGAGGATTCAAATAGCAAACCCACTGGTTAGTCATCATTTTCTTACTACATTGCCGCAAATGGGGGGTAGACTAATTATTCTCAGGCAGACCCAAATATCATATTGCTATCACCCTATAAATCGCCATAATATCATCAAGTAAAAACAGAAGTTTGATTGGTTATAGTTATATTTGTTCATAACACCATTTTCCCCCATAATTGGGGGTATACTGGTATACGACCTATTTTCAATCATTTTTAGACACTGACCATTTCCAGACTGACCCAGCGCTGTTTTTTCACCTCCTGCAGGCCTTAGTGAAGCTGGTGGTTTTGTCCAGTGGTCAAATTGCCTTTGCCAACAAGTTCAGCAGCCTGGTCAGATTCGAAGTCGATCCGGGATGGGTTGGTCCAGACATCTGGATGAATCATGGGAAATGGATTGTAACTATCCTGGCTGGATGAAAATTTTCTGGGGTTATACTCCAATCATTTGGGATGATAATTCATCATGCTGGGTAAATTATAACGAAGGTTTTGGCTCTGCCTTCGAGAGGCGACCTTGTCCCATTACCCAGGTCGATGGGCGGAAGCAGCCATGGCATATCGTTTCTTGTGTGACAACCTCATTGAAGACATCCAAAAGATTGACATACTGGGATCCAAAGGTTGCAAGGTAGCTACTGAGAGGTGCAACTTGTTGCTTGAGATCCAGGAAAGACGTTTTTCCCAAGATGATCTGGTTTTACAGGTGCAACGTTTTCAACCTGAAGGCTTCGGGGTTGACTACTTTTTAGCGGATCTGTTAGAAATTCCAATGGAAGAGAGAATCCAAGAATGTGACCAGCTCATTTGGGATGTCAACCTCACCATCCCTCCACTGGGTCAGCTGATATGGGTCATGAACGCCACGGAAATCAACATGGTTCAGGGGCGATGGGATTTTGCATATCTGGCTGATGGTAAAACAACATGGATGATTGCCCCAACACCTTGCATGGATGGTAGACCATTTAGATGCTTGGAGTTTTTTGCGGGGGCATATGGTGGATGGAAGGGTGCGTTGGAAGTACTCTCAAGACAAGGAGTTTGCTCCCAAACTGTTGGAGTTGAAATCGATGAAAGAGCCTCCAAGGCCTATGCGATGAGCCATTTTGCCAATTGGATTGGACCAAATGTAGACCTGCCTTGTGACTGGTTCTCTGCAAATCAAGAAACTTGGATTTGGCAACAGGATGTTTTGAACGGAAAGATCCTTGGACCATTGACGCATTGGCAACCACACCTGGTTACCATTTCAGCGCCTTGTCCAGACTGGTCAGCAGCGGGGCCTGCCCAGGGACTCCTCAAACCAGGAGCAAAGCTTCTTTTTCAGACCGTTCTCATGTGCAGGTGGCTTCGACCGATGTACATAGCTCTGGAACAGGTTAGCAACTTTCACAGTCATGAGCACAAGCATTGGATCATGAAAGCCTTACACATGGTAGGGTATAGACTCACATGGCAGAAGGTCTGTAACCTTGCTATTCATGCACAGACCAACCGACACAGATGGCTGGGATTGGCAATTCGAATGGCAGAACATGTCCCTCAGGTATCCTTCAGTATGTGGCCAGCCCATGAATGCACTTGGCCTGATGTATCCACAATGATTCCCCAACAGGATCTGAAGACATTGCATCTCAACGCAGACATCGTGGAGCTGGCAAGCAGTGCGGGGTTTTTGAAAATCACATTGACTCAGTTGCCTACTCCTGAAGTGATTTTTGCAAAGAGGATTTACAAACCCACTGATGTTTTTCCTACTTTCATGGCATTGTATGGTCAACAGCATCTGATGAATCGTGAATACCTCCGAAAACATGGATACTTGGGACATTTTGTGCATGAAGACAAGGCCCCGTACCACTGCCGGTTTTTGCATCCAGCTGAAGTTGCATTGCTCCATGGATCCTGCAACAAAGTGTACATTGACAGTGACCACAAACAGGCATGGCATCACCTGGGCAATATGATTGCAATCCCACATGCGTTATTGGTACTGGGTAATGTTGTCAGAGCTTTGGGTATCCTTGGCAAAGAAATGGATGAGGTTTTTCAAGGGTTTCATGAACTCCGACTCACTGCCAACAACAGTTGCTTGAGAAAACTGAACAAGGGAAGCTTTTTGGTGCGTAAGGACACGTTATTAACCAGAGAGTTCCTCCAACATGCCAAAGCTTTGGAACAATCACTGCATCAGGAAACATGTCAGTTATGGTCTCCAACACATGGTGTTTTGGTTCAATTGAGGACTTTAAACATGCAAAATCCCTGACCATCACTAAGGACTTTGTTCTGAAACCTGCACAACCAAGGAATGACCGAGGGTTGAAGCTCCAAACAGCCACGGTGTACAGAACGTCGGAACACCCATGCACAGTCCCTCCAAATGAAATGGAGACAGCCAAGCATGCCCTTCAGCCTGCAGTGACCCGAGATGACCTCTTGACTTCTGTAGGACCTTGCGGTGCAGTAGCTTTGTCAACATCCGTGTACAGTTCATTTCAGCATCATTCTGAGCCTGCACATCCAAGTACACATGTCCTAGGTGCCACAGAGAATGTCACCAATGCCCTGCGAAACGCAGAGTACCGTGCCAACCTGCCATCCGAGGAACTCTCAAACACAGGCCCTCCAAATGAAATGGAGAATGCCAAGCATGCCCTGCAGCCTGCAGTGCCCCGAGATGACCTGCCGACTTGTGTAGGACCTTGTGGTGGAGTAGCTTTGGCAACATCCGTGTACAGTTCATTCCAGCACCATTCCGAGCCTGCACATTCAAGTACACATGTCCTAGGTGTCACAGAGAATGTCCCCAATGCCCTGCGAAAAGCAGAGTACCATTCAAACCTGCCATCCGAGGAACACTCAAGCACAGGCCTTCCAAATGAAACGGAGAATGCCAAGCATGCCCTGCAGCCTGCAGTGACTGGAGATGACCTGCCGACTTTTGTAGGACCTTGCGGTGCAGTAGCTTTGTCAACAGCCGTGTACAGTTCAAGCCAGCATCACTCCGAACCTGCACACATCAGTACACCTGCCCCATGGGCCGCAGAGAAGGCCACCAATGCCCTGCAAAATGCAGAGTACCGTGCAAACCTGCCATCCGTTGTAGGACCTGATGCCAAAGAGACAGTGACACCAGCTGTGTACAGTTCCAACCGCAATATTCGTGAAAACAGTGCAGCAGGGTATGGTGACGAGAGTTTACCATCTGCCAATGATGTTCTTGGATTCTTACATTCGAAAATGTCAAGGACTGCACCACTGCAGAACCCAGGCCAATTCACTCCTTGCAGCCGACATCCATGCCATCAGAGATGCATGTGACATCACATATGCCAGGTGATACACCAGTGGATGAGCTGACCCAACATGCCGATCAAAACCTTGCCCTGCGACCAGCAGTGTATAGGGAGGTTGATGAATCAAATCCATTGACAAATTCAGGGGTCTCACATTCCCATCAATCAGACACCAACATGTTCACCAAACACCACCCGCCCAGCACCCCCCATGCCATGCTCCTTCCACGTTTAGGGTGTGGGAGCCCCGCCCAGATGACCACTGACACATGCAAAGGATGGGATTTGCGCTCTCCAGATCAGACCATGCCATCGAAGAACAAAGACGAAGCAGCTGACCTACATGATCGAATCAAACACACACCTTGCCAAACGGAGAATGATACAAACACAGCACATCAAGCATTGCTGCAGTTTGAACATTCCAATGCCGAAGCAGAACACACAAATCTACATGCCATCAAAGCTGAATTGCCACAACATGAAGAGGCCACCCACTGCCAAGCACTGCACCAACTGATGAAAGCAGCATCCTTCCCTGACCCCCCCCTTGCAAAGCCCCTTCCACGCTTAGGGTGTGGGGGCCCCTCCCGATGCACTGATAGCCATGATGATGCCAGTTTCAGTATGGATGATACCTGCCGAGAGGTTCAACCGATGGAGATGGAAGGACATCCCAAACGACACTGCAGTGCATTTGAAAGATCTCGGCATCCTGAACATGACACATCCCATAAGACCAAAACCGATGCTGAAGTTGCAGATGACAGTGCAGAGCCTAGAAGTAGGACTGAACAGAGTCAACCTGAGTTGCTTGACCTTCAGCAGGGATCCCATTCACCCATCACGGTGATTTCAGATACCCAGACGGTATCGGACACAATGCAATTCCAACCAGTTCTCAAAGGAGTGATCAAGTGGACACAATATGAAGAAACCTTTTGGTTTGCGGCTGATCTTCCTGGCACTCACTTGGAAAGGGTCTGGGAACTGGGACCATGTTGCCAATTTTCCGACCTCCAAGAGTTGACCACTGCATGTCTCATGCCGATGCACCCCTTTCAGGTGGATGAAACAATGGTCACTTTGCCAAGGAACTGTGTTCAGGTCCTGATGGATGAAGAACTCACACTCCTGAAGGTAGAGCCACATGTGGCACTGTTGCAGCAGCCGCACATTCTGGCCCTGTCAGGTGAACTGTATGACCAATTCGGTTTGATATCACAAGGACAAACAACGGATTATGGCACCATTTTGCTGACTGAACCAATCACATATGGAGTCAATGTCCAAGACCTTGTTTTGGTTTTTGCTGCATTTGACCAGACTCAAATGAGGTGGCACGTATGCCGTTTCTCCAACCGGATTGTGGCAAGCTTCGCAGGACCAGACGCTGCAGTGAATTTTCTTCGACAGTTTTTCATGCAGGCACTGACTGCCCAATCGCTCCATTTGCTGGGTAGGAAGATTGTGAATCAGCCAGGTAGTGACTTGGTCTTCGAACATTCCAGACTGACAGGAATTGCTCCGCCCAATTCTTTCCTCATAGCAATTGCCATTGCAGCTGCCAAGACGCTGATGGACTGCCTTGAGACCACAGAAGATGATGTGGATGGACGAAACATCAATTTCAAGTGGGCTGGAAGACCAGTTTGGAAAGGAAAGATCCATGGAAACACAACTCTGGCCACCCTGGAATGCCTTCTTCGACACTGCCTTGCGCCATGGGGACAGACACCCACGATGCGAATCCTGTGCCAGGGAAAACAACAGTTGCTGGACCACACCATCCAACAACTTCCCCAAGATCCAACTAAGGAACATGTTGTGATTCATGCAATCATGGCACTGCGAGGTGGAGGCCAAGGAACCAAGGTCCAACAAAGGGCTGTCCAACAGAACGCATTGGCAAGTACGCTCCTTGATCATGGATTCAACCTTGCTTGGACCACCAAAGCTGTGGACACTGTCATGGAGAAGTTTGGACTAGGCAAGCTGCAAGCAGTCAATGCCCAACCGATGGGAAGTGCCAAGATCCAGGCAGCAATGCAATTATGCAAGGATGCAGGAATCACCATTCCGGATCTCCCCAAGCCCAAATCAGGAAATGACATTCCGGGCAACATTGCCCAAAAAAGAAAGAAAAGAACATTGGAATTCAAACTCAATCCGAGTGATTACACCTTGGTAGAGGGTTTCTTCACAAGGGAAGATGGTACCGTCCTGCCACAGGTCAATCAGATTGTCCCCCACTCCTGTGGGATCTGCATCCAAACGCCATCGCAGGCTGAGGTCTGGGTCCGAGAAGGACAAAAAATCAGTGTGGACGAGCTGGGCCTTTTGGTACTTGGACCGATCACTGTACATAGCGCATTGACCTCCGAGGAAATCACCTTCCCCAGCCTCAACAGTGACCGACAGATGGTTCTCATCACGGCAACACTGGTGCAGCTGGGGGCAAAGGCCATTCAGCACAAGCAAGGTGACCCAAAGCAAGTGCCTTCCGAGACATGCAGCTTGATGGCTGTTACCATGTACAAAGAAGATTGGCAAACAGATGACTGGACAGCCATCACCACCAACCCTGTTGCGATGGTTCGAAAGTTGCTGGAAAAAGAAGGCCTTTCGCAGGGCATTCAGGCAGTCTGGGGAAAATCACTCAGGCACAACCGTGCACCAGCAACACCCATCCAGGCGTCCACAGTTCAGGTCCATATGACTGTTGAAGATCTTGGCCAGATCAGGTTTCAACCGTCTTTTCCTGACGCCCAAGACTCAAGCTGGAAGGTTGAATGCCAGTTACAAGGTGATTTGGATCCCAGGAGACATCCCAAAGATCACATCCCTGTCAACCAAATGTCAGTCTTGTGTTGGCCTGGTCAGAGGACGACAGGGCAAGGGATATGGCTTGCGGTTTCATGCTGACAAATACGATGATGCCTGGACGACCCTCATGCCAGGAGTTGCCCAGCCACAGAACAACCCAGGTGACAAGGTTTATAAAATCCAAAACCTGCCTTTTGGATGCACCAAGTTGATGCTGCAGAACTGGGTCGAGGCAATGCAATGGGATGCATGCCCAATCAGGGCCCTGGGCCCACAGACCTGGCTTGTTAGATCAGCTGATGACATACCTCCAGGGATTCTGATGTTCAACTCATCGCCAATTTTGGCACGCCTTCTGCCACCGAGAGACCAAGAGGGGCCAGACAAGATCTTGTTGGGTCCGAGACCAAAGATACAGCCACAACAGAATGGAGATCCATGGCACCAAGGTCAAGACCCCTGGGCGAGCTACGGACCAGCAAAAGCTGCCATGCCAACCTCCTCCAATGCCCATGCCCCACAGCATGGCCCGACAGAGAAAAGACTGTCAGAGCAAGATGCCAAGATCGCAACCATGCAGGCCAGCATTGAGCAGCTCACTCAGACACAAAAGACACATGCCAAACATGTGGAATCTCACATCAAGCAGGCGGCACAAAGGTAGCAGGATAACATGAACAAAATGGATTCTGCACTCAAACAGATTGAACAATCCTTTGATACCGCCATGACCAGATCTATGCACCAATATCAGGCAGCTATGGATGAAAAGTTTCAAGAGATCAGAGCCCTCTTCATGAACAACAAGCGTTCGGCGCCGCCTGATGAGGAAGCAATGACAGATTGACTAGCCACTCGAGGCACTGCAAGTAATTCAAATCAGTTTTGTCATCCAAAGAAGCCTTTTGCCAATCAAGCCAAGTTTTGCCAAGATGCCCATAAACCTGCTGGGCTATCAACAGTTTTGGTCTTGTGGTTTTTGTTTTTAGGCTTATGTAATGCCGTTCTCATCCGACACGACATGTCCCAGGTGCGAAGTCACTTTGAACAGTGTATGGATATCGACAACAGTTTTTGCCAAAATTTTGCATCCGAACCACCCCTTAGACATGCGATATGGTCAAATGCTCATTCTCAAGAATGTGCACCGTGCACTTGGGGTGGCGGATCAGACCTGGGGGTCCGCAATTACCATGGTCATTACGAAGATAAGTGGCCTGCATCCAGAAGTCATTCACCAAATGTACAGACAAAATCTTTGCATCCGTTTTTCGATCCAGTATGTACAGTTCTCCAATGCAAAAAACAGGCCATTTTGGCCCCGCCATGGCATAGCTATCTCCAATTACACAGATTGGGAGAGGCATCCAGTCCCGGACCCTCCAAGCCAGAGACCTTTAAGTTTGCCATTACCAACCCCACTAGTATATACTCCAAGGCGCAGGTATATAAGGAGCTGCAGGTAACACATGGACTTGATGTGATCACAGCCTCCGAGACTTCAGCCACACAACTTGCACAGCAGGGTTTTGCCACAGCAATGCGGCCAGCCTTCAGGAAAATGCTTTGGTCAGTGCCGGTCCAAGACCATAGACCAAAAACAGATGGAACTGCCTCAAAAAGGGGAAAAGCAGCAGGGGTTGCATGCATGTCTAGCCAGCGGATTCGTATGGCACTTGGCACTCTCTCATCGGAATGAGAGGCCACTTCACGAATCTTACATGTCATTGTTTCCCTGGGACATATGGACATCCAATTGCTAATTGTGTATGCCTTGCCAGCTACGCAGAATGGAACGTCCTCCTTTAATAGTGACTTGCTGGCAGCAGCCATACAAGCCAGCTCCTTGCTGCCGTTGCCCTGTATCATCCTAGGGGACTTTAATGGGGATCCCTTCAAATGGAACTCGGGTAATTCCCTTAAACAACAGGGGTTTTGGGACTTAAGAGCACTTCACCAGCGCCTGCATGGCGCACCAATGCCACCCACATGCAGAGGTGTTACCACCCCAGATAATGCACTGCTCTGCCCTCAAGCGTCAAGCTGGGTAACGGAAGTCCAAGTCCTGACAGATGAACACTTTGACTGGCACAAAGTGGTAACATTCACTCTGCAATTGCAGGCAGATGATGCGTTTGTCCAAAGTTTTCGCATGCCCGACACTTTCCTGAAATTGCCGATGAAAGACAATGACCTTCACGATGCGTATCACATGCTAACCCAGAAGAATGGAGTTCCCCCTGATCTTGAAGCCTGGGGTAAACAAGTTGAACAATCGGCTGATTTGGCTTATAGATGGTTTCAAGTGAAAGATCAGGGATGTCCATTGCCAGCCACCTTGGGTATGCCAAAGAAGTTTAGGGGACGTTGCCAACCCACACAACTTGTGAACCATCCAGTTAAGTCACACTTCAAAAAGGGTCGACCAGGGGATTATCAACCTGCCATCGAAGTGCATACTTATAATACCCAAGCCAAAGTGAAGCAAATCAGAAGACTACAAGCCTTGCTGTTCCCGTAAAGAGGATTGGCAGGAAGCACAACACACCCAGGCGTGGGGACTATGGCATTCTATACTGAGATGTAAAGCTTTTCAGGGGGGTTTTCCAAAATGGGCTCAAAAAATACCTGAGGTAGGTCCACTCCCGGTAAAATTGCCCAATCCCGCTCTTTTAGACTTGATTATCCAGTTTGCCAAACATGAAACTAACCACTGCCTCTGGGTAGACAGACAGCGCTGGAAGGATAAGATGGCTTATCGACAACAGCTTGACTATAAATGCCAAGGCAATGCCAGAGCCTTTGCAAGAATACGCGACCCCTCACAGTCTGGGGTTTATGAAATTCGCCACCAGGTCTCTGACACGGCTATCTTGGTCCCACAGGAGGATGGAAACATGATAGCATACTGCCAACATGCAAGTCAGTTCAGACAAGAGGCCATTGTACACATCCATGAAACTACTGCCACCCTTATTGATAAGGACTGTCATAGCATCACCCTGCGTGTACATGGACAAATACCTGATTCTGAACAATGTGATATACATCAAACTGTGGTCACAACACACCCTTGTGAAATCATGCAAAACCTACAGGAATACTGGAACCAATACTGGACAGTAGACCCCGACAGACTTCAGCCGCCAAGGTCGTTCCGAGATATGCTTTGTAACCTGCCGTGCATTCTTCAGGACCAGCCCATGGATTTTGCGGATCCTAAGGAATGGTACCAGGCAGTCAAAATGCTGAATGCAAAAAGCGCCAAAGGCATTGATGGAATCAGTGCTGCAGAACTACAAAGCCTTCCTTGCCAAGCCATCGACCACCTCCGAGAAATCTTGATCAACTTGCAGTGTTTTCCTTCATGGATGATGATAGCAAAAACTACCCCAGTGCCAAAAGTAGACCAACCTCATGTCCATGAATATAGGCCCATAACTGTTTTAGCCCAGTGTTACCGTCTTTGGAGTAAGGCAGTAACCAGAATTTTGCTACGAAAGTTAAGCCTGAAAATGCCAGCAGAAGTCACAGGGTTTTTGCCAGGAAGAGGACCGGCTGATGCCACCTACCACCAGCAGTTCATGTTGGAATGGGCACATGCCACACAGACATGCCAATCCGGTTTTGCGCTTGATCTCAAACGATGCTTCAATACCATCAGTAGACAAAGTTCAGCCATGATCATGAGAGGGGTGGGTATACCTGAATATGTCATTCAAGTGTGGTTGCAGTCACTCAACCATCTTACTAGAACTTGGACGGTACAAGGGTTATCCAGTAGCCCCTGCAGTACAAACAATGGCCTGCCGGAAGGGGACCCAATGAGTGTAATAGCCATGCTCACCATTGCCTATGCGTGGATCCACCATGTCCAGCGGCAAACCAGGAATCTCTCACCATCGGCATTTGCGGATAATTGGGGCTGGAGCACTACAGAGGTTTCACAGCATGCGCCTGCCTTACAGGCCACAAAAACGATGGCAGACTATTTGAACATGATCATTGACTGGAAGAAATCATGGCTTTGGAGCACACACAAGGCCCACCTTCCCTCTCTCAAAAGGGTTGTCAAAAAAGAAGCACCTAACGAGCATGTGCCAGAGATGCTCAGTGCCATGGATTTAGGAGCACAACTCACATATAGGGGGAATGCAAGGTTGGGAAAGTTGAGAGACAGATTGCACAAAGCCAGGATAAGACTACAACGCCTTGGAACGCACAAAGAACCTTTGCCATCCAAAGCCAGAGTGATCACCGCAGGCATATACCCTGTAGCCTTATATGGGATGGAACTGGTGCCTGTTGGTACACAGCACATGGACACACTGCGTACGGAAGTAGCAAGTGCACTCTATGGACATAGTATCAGCCGTAATTCCGCTATTGCCATACACTGCACGCCGGCAGTCCAAGACCCACAGGTTGTTTTACAGCAGAGAGTTATTACAGCAGCCCGTAGGTTTTTACTCCGTGCAACTGCCACGCAGAGAACACGGTTTTTCATGATGGTTTCCAAACACAGTGGAGCGGCCCATGAATGCAAAGGCCCTGCGGGTGTCTTGAAGTATCATCTCTGCAAACTGGGGTGGCAGTTGGGGAAGCAGGGACAATTGTCCATTAATGGTTTTGTATCATTCCCCTTCTTGGACATGGGGCTTCCCACCTTGCTGAAGCTATGCAATCTCCAATGGCAAGAGCACATCATGACACTCACCGACAGAAAAGGGTTGAAAGGACTCCCACCCATCTGTAGACTTTCCACAATCCAAGTTTTGCGTAAGTATAATTCTGCCCAACAGGTTAAACTCTTGAATGAAATTGCAGGTGCTTTCCAAACGAGAGCCCAACAGGCAACATGGGACTCCCAAATTGACCCACACTGTCCTCACTGTGGGGAACTTGACACGAGGGAGCACAGAGCACTTTCATGCATGGCATTGCATGACCTTAGGGAGAAATATGCTGAAGCATTTCAATGGATTGAGGAATCTGGTTCCGCCATGGGGCAACTGCCGGTTGTTTTTTGCCATCCTTACAGGGAATGCCATTTGACCGTTCAATGGTATAATGCTGAGCCTGACATTGAGCAAGAGATGCACTCACGTATCCAAGCCATTGATCATACTGGTAGGTCACTTGTCTTTTCACTGATGGATCATGTTATCACCCGACATTGCCCGAGTTTAGATACGCCGCCTTTTCAGTAGTCATGGACTGTGCCGAATCAGATGAAGAAAGATGCCAACATGCACTTAGATATCATCAAACAGGTTTGCTTCCCACCAGCTTGCGTACGTTAGCAGCGGGGCGGTTTTCAGGTCTGCAGGACATCCATCGCGCAGAGTTGTTTGCAATAGTGACTGTGATGGAAAGGTACTGCAATACGACCATACACACAGATTCGGCCGCGACACTTAGCCAACTGCAATTGATTGCTGACGCTACGGAGGTAACTGACTTTGCCATGGCACCCCACTTTGATCTGATGATCAGGTTGTGGAAGGTTTGGAATATGGGGACTAGGGTTTTCCATAAAGTCAGGGCTCATGCTGAACACCAAACAGAGGGGCCACTACTGCAGCAATATGCGCAACTTGGGAACAAACTTGCCAATGACAGTGCGATCCAGGCGTGTGCATAGCTTTTTCCTAGTGTTGTACGGTCTCTTGAAGATGCTTGTCGTGATCAGCTAGAACAACAAAAACACTTAAAAAGCCTTTTTGATTTTCATTTAGCTGCTCAGACGCGCATGGCACAAATCAATCAGACAAATCAACATGAGGAAAATCTGGCTCCACATAATGTCAATAAATGGAGCATACTGAAGCAATACAGTATCGACGATCCTTGGGTAGCACCCGCAATACAACTCAATTGGACACGACATACAGCCTGGGGATTCCAACTTGCTCACCATATGCTTGACTGGATGCAACAGCTTAAGTGGCCGAAAACTGAAAGTCAGGATGAAATTATGACGATTGGAGTTTCCTGGTATGAGCTTGTTTTGTCCTTTATGAAGCATGCAGGTTTTTTTCTGCCACTCCGCCGCGCTGACAACCAGGGACGCGAGATACTGCTGCCATTTCGCAACAGACAAGAGGTTGTAGCTTGTGGGGCGAAGTTTTCTGAATTTGCTAACACCTTTGCGATTTTCTATTTGCAATTCACTGGTTTACTTTCAGATGCAATTTGGCCTGGATATGACAGGAAGCTTGTGAAATCCTTGTTTGTTCAGGGCAGTCAGATTTACACCAGTGGCTTTGCAATGCGCCCAGTTTTTCCGTTCCAGGACTGGGTGTTTGAGATCCTACAGCCGTTTTTGCGAGACCACCAGGGACAATCATTCACAGATCTGCCCGAACTGGAACTGGTCATCACTGACGATTTTTACAAGGTGTTACAATCTGACTTGAAGGGTACATGGAAATCCAGGTCGATGGCTACGAGGAGACAGATGAAATTGATGAGGCAGTGGAGATCGAACCCACCACAACTAATTCATTTTGGATCGCAATCTTAGGTCATGGAAGCATGAAAGCGTTGCCAAGACGGTGATGCTGAAGGCGTAGTCTCATTCGTTAGGCTGCGACCCCTCCGCTCAGATCAAAAGGGTCAATTATAACGACCTCACTGCGACCTCACTATAATCATGGTTAGTAAGGGGGAATCATCCCCAAATGGCCCAAGAATTCAGGTTAGTGAAGTATTTTTTCATTTACCCAGATCATGGCATTATTTTTTGCACATGAGAATCGATCTGGATGCTGTTTTGATTATGACCTCCAACGTCAGACATTCACATTTGAATGATGCTCATCAGTTCGGGGAACCAGGGAACCATCCCCACATGGCGACAAGTTTCAGCTATTTTCAGCTTAGTGAATGGTTTTATTTCAGTCAGATTCAATGAATGGAACGTTTGGGATATGGATGGAATGTTAACAGGATGCTATCAAGTTTTTGTACCACCAAAAAAGCTAGTTTTTCTTGGGACGATAATGATATTATATGATGGACTATTATTGGGGATATGATGAGATATACTGATATACCAGGATGAAGTCATACAAACAGACTGCGAGTCACTGGAATGCTGGTTGGTAGGCGGTAACTATCCCAAAATGGCTGAAGTATGACGATTTGTCCAGAGAAATGGGGTGTACATAACCCACACAATCCATCACAATCCCCCAAATAGCAAGTTTGTTTGATAAATGATGATGAACCATTGGATTCCAGGGCCTTATATATATATATGTAGGAGGGCTTTTTATTTAGTTTTTTTTCCGTTTTGTTTTTTTTTGATTTCTGGTTCCCAGCTTCTCTGAGTTTCTGCTTTTCCCTGCTTCTCCGCTTTTCTGCTTTTCCCTGCTTGCCTGAGGCACTTGCCTGCTTCTCTGCTTTTCTGCGCGTTCCTCAGTGGGCACTGCCGGACCCCAACTGCGACCGCCAGATCTCAGCGGGTACTGCCGGACCTTAACTGCGAGTGCAAGATGTCAGATAGAATGTCAGATACCAGTAGTACCGCACAAGGCGGTGGCGGAAGTTTCAAAAATAGGAAACCTATAGGAGAGATTGGTTGTTGTGAATCAGAGATGGCAGAGCGAAGCCACTGCTGGACTGAAAGGCGATTGA
>Ga0126342_10006272_pt1 | contig 21046 bp, 23 predicted proteins | sample Cyp1metagenome_FD_92528 | JGI IMG/M metagenome (GOLD analysis project Ga0126342, IMG submission 92528) | Coral microbial communities from Lord Howe Island, Old Settlement Bay, Australia - Cyphastrea 1 metagenome | ecosystem: Host-associated > Invertebrates > Cnidaria > Coral ...
GACCTTCCTGATACATGTGTCACCTCGTCTTACAGTAACTTGCCAGACGGTACTGATACGTTGAAGCAACTTCTTCAAGTGAGTTCAAACATGTTCCTGATACATTGCGACATATTCCTGATATGTTGAAACATCTTCTGAAAAGTGACATGCAATTCATATGATCGAATCAAAGTGTCCTGCTCATCATCTCTGTCACACCTGTTGCAGTCATATTCAAAGACTTCTATGTCACTTTCTCTTGGTGCTGCCATCATATTTCACAAACGTAGGCGTAAGCGAGTAAAAACGTAGGCTTAAGCGAGGTACTGACCATGACAGATGATGATATCTCATTGAACAAAAATATCTTCAAACAACTCAATGAGATTCCTGGCCCCCAGATTCTGAGAAGAATCCCTGAACAGCAACACTTGGTACCAAACTTGAGAAGCACCCGAAATCGATCGAAAGCGTCCTGAAACTGGAGACAGTTACGAACTGTGCCGAGGTTGGTTGCTATGTTTGGACGAGACTCAGAGAGTCCGGGGCTTGGTACTGGGATTCTGATGATTCTGGCCATATGCGCCCGCCATTTTATTCGTTAAAGGCTTGACCCCTCTTGACACTCCCTGGATCTCCCCGGCAATGCTGACCTGGGCTGCCTGTGACCGCTGATGTTGAATGATTTTGGTCCTGTGCACAAACAGGGGTACCCAAAAAAAAGTGCTTTGAAAATATGTGAAATAAATAACAATTTGAGAGAATAATTAGAAATTTTGTGAAATATGAAAATATTAGACTTTAGCTGGTCCAGATATTTCATGATATTTCCATATGATTTCATTCTATGGGGTCCCGTCCCGACATCTCCGTAAATCATACCTGGATCTTCCAGGTGTTACCTTTTTTGGTCAACATGGTAGTTGTCAAGAATTTTCTGCATCAAATTCTAATTTGGACAACTTCAATCAAACTGGTCAACTTCACCCACCGATGAGCTCCATTGTTTTTTTCCTCAGCGGTTTCCTGTCTCACCAGAATGGTTCAAGTTCCAAGCGACTGCCAAACCTGGCCTCAACCAGAAAAAGTTCAGAGCTCAGACCGTTTGCGCTTTTTGCTCCAAAGAGTTTTCATCTTGATGCAGACACGGTCTAAGACTGTTGTTCACGGTTCTCGCCGACACTCTTCTCGATAATCTAGCTACGTGTCCCACCATGTCTTCATTCGGCTCACATGAAAACGCTAGAACGTTCAGAATCCGAGGGCTTTGAATTTCCAGCTGTCTAGAAATTTCACGCGCTATATGTCTCATCGCGTGTAGCTTTGGTTTCAGTGAGTATGCTACTACGTTCAACTTTTTGACCTCTTGGGCAAGCAACTTGTAACCTTTCAACATCACATTCAAATGGTGGAGAACTCGTCTCCCGCAAATCCTGGGCAGCCAAAGGCCATGCGAGTAGAGCACATCAAAGAATTGTTCAGTGGACTCTAAGGTTTCGCGCAAAATTGCGAAGTATCGAACATGCTCATGTTGCACATCACCGGACTGCATCAGCAACTTCACAATAAACAATAGCCACGATGTCAACAATGTCACATCTGAGCCTTTACAATTGGCCCAGGGAAACGACCGCTGGTTGCTAGCATTGAACAATGCCTGACTGAAATAATGCACAGCAGGGGTTTTCCCGTTTGCCATACAGTGCAAACGGAACGATGAAAAACATCTTTCCAACCTGTCCGGCAAGTTGACAGCATCTCCTGGAGAATCAAAGTAGCCGGCCAAAGCTAGGAATATCAGTGAAGAACCCACTAGGTCACGCCCTACACCAAGTTTCCAACAATGAAATGTATCCAGACGGAAGATACTTTCTTCCGCCCCTGGCTCAAATGGGATTTGTGTCACAGCTGGTGGCTCACTCTCCGGCCAAGGTTTGTTTGTATGGATGGTGGCTTCCCAGGCAGCTCCTTCTGCCAGGTCCTCAAACGGAATGTCTGGGGCACCCGCCATGCAAAGGGCACAGATGGGGTGATTCTCCTTCACACCTACGTTATAATAGGACCTGCTCAGATTGCCGATTTGGTAATGGAACTTCATGTCACCCTTGATTCCCAGAACGGCTGCGTAAAAGGTGTCTGGGCCCACTTCAATTCCTCGATTGTGTAGAAGCTCCAAATCTTTGGATACCAAATCAAAAGTTGCGTGAACTAGATCAGGGTTCGACTTGTAGATCTGAGACTTCATTCCAAACAACATGAATTTGGACAGAAAGCAATTTCCACTCAGGTTGACGTACTGTTTCGAAGCAATGTCCAGTAATTGTTCAGATGGCCAACCGTGTTGACAGCAATCGTCTAACCCTTCATAGCGTTGAAGAGCAGGATCTGCAGAACAGGAGCATGGCCTGCATTTGGTAGGAGTTGAGCCCAGCATGCATTCAATTGTGGCAATCATGTAGTTGCCTTTCTTAAGATACCTCCCTTCGTCTCCATGTAAAAGAATTGGAAGTGTCTTGTTCAACCTTTCCCGCGATGAGGGTGATTGGAAAACCACATGTCCAGGCTGTATATATTCAAAGCATTTCCAGAAAGAATTCAATTCTTGTTCCAGATTGCCATGGGGAAAGAGCAAAGATTTGTACTTCTTCAGGATAATGCGCAACCACGAGCTAGGTTTCACGATTGGTGTGTCAATGAATGACCCATCTTCAACCTGAAAGGGCATAGAATCCCTTCGCACTTCAATGGCCATGCCAGCTCGAGTCAGCATTCGCGTAACATCCCTATTGTCATTTTTTTTGCAGTCTGAGGCCGCTTGGCCCTTTGATGCTTTGAAAGCAGTGACCGAGTCTTTGACGGATGAGGCGGGGGCCTCGGCCAGTCAATATGCCGGGGTGAAATGCCAGGGTAGCCCCCATGCTTCTAAGATCTAGGCTCCATTTCCAAATTGCTCGGCCCAGTGGTTCATCATGGGGTCGCTGTTTGAAGTCTGTGGCTCATCACCTGGCTGATGAAAAAGGTAGGGTTTAGCATTTGTCCACTCTTGTTTATGCAGCCACCCCAAAACAAAAAAGCTGATGTTGGCAATGCCATACAATGCCCTTTTTTCACCGTAGAGCTTTCAGAGCTAGGTGGTCCCAGGTTTGATCACATTGATCGCTCACGACAAAAGTTTAGCACCTTGCATGGTGCTTGACATGGGGCCCCAACCCCTATGTTCAAACTAAGGAGGCCATTCAAGCCTTCGCTTTGGACTTGGCAGTGGCTTTCAGCACAGCCTTTGCCTTAGGAACCTGCTTGGGTGCCGGTTTCGGTTTGGCCTTTGGCCTTTGGTCCGGGGCATTGGATTCACGCTTTTTCTGGCGTGCTCGCTCATAGTCATTCATCATGGACCTTATGTGCATAAATTCAAAAAATAGCTGATGTTTTTCTGCTGAAATCTAGTGGGGTGTGACATAAACAAGTGGTGCTAAACAGTGAACAAAAGTTGTTTGTAAGCACTTGGCTTCACCCGTGGCTCCAGCAAGATGCTGTCCACAGCCCTTAGTGTTGTGAGCAACCAACCATTACCCATGCTCAGCTAATGACATTTCTGAGGATCCATCAACTTGCGAGCTGCCAGGATGACCTGCTTCATCTCACTTTCATTCCTGAGATCTGTAGGAAACCGCTATTTCGGTGAAGTATAAGAAATAGACTTTTGAAATGCGTTCCCCAAAGGGCTGCCTAGCAGCTGTTCAGTTGCCCCCTCAAGGAGACAAGAACTGTAGAGTTCGTTCAGCGCCTCCGATTTCTTGAACAGATCGTCTTTAATAAGCCCAATCTTCTCCATCATCCTTGTGTGGTAGCTGGCTCTCATTGCATTATATGTGATTTGGTCAGTATTGTTGGGAAAGACATAACCGACACGACAAACCATGAGATATCACCATTTCCTTTATGCACACCAAACAAAGTATTAGATCTTTTCCTTTAGGCCCCCCTTATTGGAAGTATACGGGGGATGGGGACAATGTATAGATCTATTTTGTGTATAGGTTTTATTTTTTATATCATATACCTCATTACTACGACTTGGGTGTGACCCGAAAGACGCAAGTATGCAGTATGCTCATATTGATCAAAAACAACATGGCTTGGCAAAGTGTCTTTGTCATAAGACTAGTTCGTTCGGACGCAGGGATGGCCTGAATCTTGTTCCATGCCTCATCGAGTTTGTTCAAGCGCTTCTGGATATTACCCCCAACCTTCGTTGCCAAAGACATTGCAGAAGCTTTCGCCTCCACATCTGGGAAGCCTGTTTGGCGCAAAGCTTTCAGCACATCCTGATTGACTGGGTTGGTCTGGGGTAGGGATTCCACATCGGACAGCTCAGCACCTTAGACGAAACAAAGAACAGAATGGCTTGGTCTTGGTTTCTGGAAGTGCTATTAGCAATCCTTTCCCCGCAATATTCAATACCTCCCAAACATGGGTTGAACTTAATCGTTGTGGGAATTGGGGAACCAAATTATGGAGGTATTGAATATTGGGGGAGGTGGATATTTAACCGCTGGGCTTTCTCTTCTGGATTTTTTTAAAAAAACATCCAGACTTATGAACCCAGAGTTTTAAGGAAACCATGTAAACCCCAAACCATAAGCCCAAGTACCCTTCAAAGCAACTGGCAACGGCAAAGCCGTATTGAGGCGAGGGAGATCATCCTTGCTCTCGGCCTCTTCCTCGAACTCGATTTCCTTCTTGAGGAGATTCCGGCGAATGGACCTCCAATGGGCACTGAATGCTACATAAGTAGAGGGGTTTTAAACAGAAAGCTTTGCAGAGACATTGAATAAATATATCATGTGCAGTAATGGAAACTTGCTAAGATATCCCGCCTCTCATTCCCTTTGACGGCCACTTCCACCCAGTACATCAGCCCTCCGCCATACTTGGAGTTCCTGGGGAGTAAATTGTTTTTGATTGAGACATTAAGGGAAAAGCACCAAGATATTCAACGAAAGTGGAAATGGGTCCTGGTCAAGGAAGGATCTTGTTTGCAGTACTCCTTGATCCCATCGATTTTGGACCTTGCAGTGTAGAAGATCACGCATGGACCACTGGATGCATGGGGTATTGCTGAGATAATGTTAGTGTTTACCCATTCCATTGGAACTTGTAGTCGTAAACACTGACCAATACTTACCAGCCCCAAACCATTGAAGCAAAGCCACTGTGAATAACTCAAACCCTCCATATCCTCAACAGTTAAGAATTGGTGTTCGACATCCATAATAGACTCGTCCAACTCTTCTGTGATCCGACGGCATTTCCTCACGAAGCTGTCCTGAGTGAAGAAGCGATTGAAGTGTGTGGGTGGAATAAGATGAAACAAACCAAGTTACTAGGATATTGTCAGTTGGGGTTTGGAACAGAATAAAAACAAATGAAATATCAAACCAGGATCTGTGCAGTAGTCACATTTCTCGAACAACAACTCAACCTCCGTTCTGGTTTTTAGATCTTTCCATTTCTCAACAAACTCCTTGGGAACAATGTAACTGCCATCTGCACGGGGAGTGAACACCCTTTTCATACGTTTGTAGATAGCACCCTCTGACAGCTCTTGCCCTGGCTTTTTGGCGGGGGAAGGGACCTGCTCAAAGTCCAAGGTCTTAGGGCGTGGTGGAGTCAAATCCTCACCCCCACCAGCCCCGTTCTCACCCCCTGGGGTTGGAGATTGCACGGCCGTCTCCTGATAGGGCGTAGCGACTGGAGTATAGGGTGGGTTCTGCGCATCCTCAAAGACTTCCTGACAGTGAGAACCAGAAAGCTGATCTTTGATTTTCAACACTAAAGGTGGGCACCTGATAAATGACCAGTCTGGAAAGAAACAACCGAGTCCCAAATCTTTGTACTAGTGGGGAACCCAAAATAATAAGCAAATAAGTTGATCATAATCAAGATTCCTGCATTGGTGTAGGCGAATCTTCCACATCAAAAACAGGTTGGCCACTCTCTTTGGGTTCACCCACCAACTTGGACTCCCCATCCCCACTGACGGTGGCAGGAGCCACAGGAGGTTCAGGACGAGGCTGAACTGAAGTGCCATGAGGCGGCTGGTCTGGGAGAGGCTGTGAATAAGGCTTCAGATTCTGACCGTTTTCTTCGGCCTTCAGGGGCGTAGATCCATTGTAGTAGAATCTTGTTCCAAAAGATTCGGGATTATAATAAAGAAAATGGTGGTTCACCTCTGCCAATAAAATAGGATATGATCCCATTGGTAATGGTAAGTGACTTAAGTACTTAGGATAGCCCAGTTACAACTGGGGATAATGTCTTTATGGGGTGAATCACCAACCAATGAGCTGGATATCCCACGAACTCCTTTGGCTTGCGTTTTCTGAAAAAAAAATCAAATACCCATTAACTTGGGGAACCAACAAATCACAGCTTATAAAACCCAACTTTTTATGAAAGGTTTTCAGGCTCCAGTTTTGGACCTTGCGATGTCTTGGAACCGTTTGGGGATTGATTTTGGGACGGTGTGTGGCTCCATTACATTTTGGCGGCATCCAAAAACAATGCATGTGGGGGACCCCACTCTCAATTCGCATATTGTCAACATCCTACCCAAACAAAAACCAAGCGGGGTTTGGATGATTTTTGTGGATTGGAACTCCCATCCCATATTAGAAGGGGCCTGCTGGATACAATGGTACACAATCTAACACTCCTGGAGCCTTATTGGGATGTATACATGTATTGACTATAGAACAAGTTAATACCAGTTATGTATATGTGGTATTATGGGGAAGCACTGGAATCATTGTTGGAATTTTTTTGGGCCTCAAGGATCCTCAGCTCTGCTTCCATTGCCTGGACATCTGGCTCGTTGCAGGCATCCATCGCTAAGCTCATGGCACCAGTGAGGTGCAAACCCCGTTGCAAGGTTTGGCACGACCAAGCTCGGCTTGGAAGGGGTTCCATACCAGTCAGCTTTCAGCACACTACCACTGAAAAGCCAACAATGCAAATTGTCTAGTATTCATGTTGGTTGAAAATTTCAAGCTTAACAAAACCTGAATTTTGAGCTCTTTGGGTTTGGAACTTCATTCCCAAAAAATCACCAAAATCCTGATCCGGGTTTCTCCGCCAACTTCCCGCCTGTTTCCGCCAACTTCCCGCCTGTTTCCGCCCACTTTTTTCGAGCTGAATTTTGGGATTTCCCTCATCATGTCTAAACTAACAGTGTAATTAGAGTCGGTGTCGGGTAGCCAGTGTTTAAAACACAGCCGGCCGTGTCACATGCCAAATTGGATCAAATTTGAGTAGGCAAAAGGGGCCGGTACTCAGGTGGGATTTCTAAAGTTTTACAACCCCTCAAATATCGGTAAACACTCTTCAGAGCTGCATCCTCCTCCCACCAATCGTCAAAAGTCATCTCCTGGAAGATTTCAATGAATGGCCGGCTGGTGTCGACCTGGGCAGTGCAAGGGAATGTGGAGGCTGCAGGCGTTACTGTTGGTTAAAACATGTCAAAACATTTGCTTTTTGCTTATCCCAGATACTGAGGGAAAGTCTGGTTCAGGAATTGCACCAGTTGCTCGGAACATAGTTGAAAGGGATCGAACTAGTTGCCCAGCAAAGCGTACAGGGTATATCCTGAGACTCTTTGACTCGATTGAAAAATGATGTTACTGGACTAGATACAAATCCCCAGCCGATATATTTTTAGGGTGACAAGGGGTCCAAAGTTTAATTTGCTTTTTATTCTAACAGGTATCTGTGTAGATTTAAGGGAAGAACTCCCTTTGTAGGCCGCATGCCCCTTTCGGTTTGTATACTTGACAGCTGTTACTGTCTTCTTCCCCTTGGGTGGCTTCTTGACGCCAGCGCCATTGCCCAAGCCGAAGGTGCCCACTACCTTTGAAGTCGACCAAAGAATTGTCCTCTTCATGCAGCTGTGGCCAAAATAGGCCATCCAAAAACTTTGGCGGTAGACCTTTGGGCGTGGTGGATTAGAAGATAGAAATTTGACTGGCTTTAAAATAATTCCTGACTATATTTTCCCTTATGGCCTATGACCCAAGATTAGAAGGTACCAAGCATAGACTGAGCTTCTTTCAAGCCGACGCTTTCTAGGGCACCCAGAAACCATTGGAACTTGTCGTGCATCCAAATCAGACTGGAACCCGGGTTTTCCAGCACCATGTGCCCCCCCAGTGAGATTGTGATCAAGGCTATCAACATGCACCTGCCAGGGCCGGACGCCCCCAAGAAAAAGGTTATGGGGAAGTTGCCATCAAGGTGAACACTTGTTAACTTGTTTTCCAAACCCAGCCTTGCCACCAAACAATTGGCAAGTGCCACTGAAGGATACTCCGGATGACCATGTGGGTTCAAATAATCTCGATAACTTGTCCCCTTATTGATAGCCACCCAGGAAGAGCAGCAAATACCCCAGAAACACACATGGGAATTGAATTGGCCTTTGAGTGCCAATACCACAGCTAACCTCAGATCATTTGAAGTTCCACCATACAAAATCCAACCACAAGCTCCAACACACAACTGACTAAGATTTCACCCCTCAAAATGTGTTCATTTGTGGGACCAAGAAACGTGAAGCCACCATCCGAACTGAGATCCATGCAGCCTCCCTTAAGAGGTTTCTTGGGGTTTTTGTGGTGGGCTTCTTTCACTTCAGGGTCGTACAAGACATCGTAGCAGCATGCTGAGTATCCACGGTTATGGGCTAAGCGACCAATCCTTCCAACACCACTGAAGAATTCAAGACATTGGTATTCAGGCTGCCCCATATCCATGCTCGTAAAGTTCAGCCAAGTTGTCATCAGCACTATCATCACAAAGGCCTTATGTCAGGAAAATGTAACAAAACATTGTTGCCATGGCATGACATGTGACAGCATATACAACCAACAATGCATGTTGCCGTCGAGATACTTTCGGGGCACCAAGTTTCACCAGCCGTCTTAGAACCAGATCCATCAGTTTAGACGTCATGGCGCAGCCAAAAATCAGTACCGGCTTCTAATCTGAGCAAGAATGCTACCATACTATAGATAATGCCTTGAACACCCCAAAAGAGATTCAAAATCATCAGTCGCCCCGAGTGCCCCAGCACGACCCAAACCAGCCAGGTTTGCACAAAAGGTGCCCAAAACGGGCGAAGGTCGCGAGGCCTTTCTTCAGGCGGGGCATCGCAGTACCTGGAGAGCAGAGGGAGGGGAACCTGGAGGATCGGTTTAGTTTCTTACGGGAGGCAATGTACTGTAAGCTCGGACTGCTGGCTTGTTTCTTTTTGACCAGCGCAGATCTCCATGTTAGATGGCCTACAGTGTCCTCGGCAGCACCGCCCCTCCCAGTGCCTTGCACTAGGTTGACCCAACTAAGCTGTGAGAGACACAGGGCATCCATTGATATGGCAAGGTTTCAAGCCACGCACTGAATCATTTTAACTTCTCTACGACCTTGGGGTCAAGCAGGAACGCATCTCCTGCCGAGTCTGCCGCAGTGATGCCATCTTCGTCAAGCTGATCCAAATCCAAGTTCTCGGATTGCCACTTGTTCATGGCAAAGGTCCAAAACGTAGTCTCAGGGATAGATGTGGGAACAGATGGACTTGCAAAAGGATCCGTTTGAAACACTAACAAAAAAAAAAAATTGGACACCCTAGATTTCCTAGCCTCAAACTTGGACGGAGAGCGCAGCTTTGACTTCAAGCTGGACTCGAACTTGTTTCGCAAACACTCCCAAATCATCCCGGTAGTTTTGGTGCTGGATTTGTACCTGCCTGCAAAGGTTGCCTTGTCACCATCGTTCTTGCGTTTTTTCACAGCCATGTCCTTTGCCTTAGCCTGCTCCTTTCCCTTCGCCTTCTCCACCTTTGCCTTTGGGGATGCAGCCACCTCGGCCTCCTGAGACTCTTCAGGTGTTTTCTGTCCCTTTGTCTCGCTCTTCTTTGGTCTGCCTCGTGCCTTTGCCTTGGGCTCCTTGGCGTCCTTGGGTGCCTTGGATGCCTTGGGTGCCTTGGGTGCCTTGGGTGCCTTGGTATTCTTTTTACCCCTACTTTTTGCCTTTGCCTTTGCCTTGCCCTTAGGTTTTCCTTTTCCCTTGGCCTGTGCCTTTGCCTTCGCCTGCTGATCCAGCTCCTTTTTCCATGCCTGCTGTTGCAAGCGAGTGGTCTCTGCCTGACGGTCGCTGTGGAACGAAATTGGTTGGACTGCGAAATCGTTTCAAAACCCAAAAGAGTGGGCAAATAAAAGTTTTACTCCTGACCTCCGGCTGATCCAAAACTGAAACCTGCGCTTGCTGTGCCCCAGCCGTCTTCCCATCCTTCGCGGCATCCTTCACTTCCTTGACCTCCTCGGTAGGAAGACTAGAGGAACTTGGCTCGGCAGCAATCTGCTCGGGCACTGGGGGTTGTGGCTCTCCCATGTGCAACGACTTGGATGCCACAGGAGCTGAAGCAACCATTGCAGCAGCAATGGGAGAGAGATCCATAGGAACTGTGTCGACTGCATTGACATCCACTGGTGGGCCTCAAGTGAAACTTATGGGCCAAACAAAATGTTCAAGGTTGTGCCACTTCATGCAATGCTTCCCTTAATGTCAAAGAACATTCTGAAACATTGGGTTAGTATTGGTCACTGTTATTTTGGGGGTCTATGTCAAGGGTTTACAATAAATAGGGGATGGGGTTGGATACATTGGAAACAAACTTGATTCAAAGCTTTGGTACTAAATACAACCCAAAAATCCTGAAAAAACAGCATTTCCATCGGGAACGCCATCACCACATCGATTGAGACGAGCAGCGATCAATTTCCTGGGAATCGTGTAGACCACTTTTGGAAGGGGAGTCTTAACCCATTAGTCCGAAACACATATGCAATTATGTATTACTTGTTTTTTATTAAGAAAGGTCACACTGGATGATTGTAATTCTAGTTGGCAAGGCTCTTCAAATCTGAAATGCGCTTTTGGCGCCACTGAGCCCGGTCACCATCAGCCATAGTAGGGACCAAGGGAGCCCCCAAAGAAGAACTGTCCCCAACATGTGGCTTGGCCTTCACTGGGGTCATCCGGTCCACGCATGAATCTGGAACGCCCAATGCCTTGGCCAGCTCGACGTCCTCCATGTCATCGAAGTGATCATTGGGGTCCTCATCACAGGCCGGAAGATCGGGTTCGGATGAGAGGCGGCTGGGAGCATCATCATGCAACTTACCACCATCACCCCCACCACGTCCATCTCCATTGCCATCATTATTTGGGCCACCCGCCCCATCATCACCCGGGCCGTTGCGATGGTCAGCATCGGAATCCTCCCCTTCCGCACGCCAGTAGGATCGATACTTGGCAAACAATGTTTCCAATGCAGGGTCCTTAGATTGGAGGTTCCAACATCTTCCCCAAACAAAGAATATTTTGATAAGATACCACGACAAATTGGTTTTTATTAGCCCAATTTGTTTGGAATCCTAGATGGTGGTAGTGGGATTAAGGTTTTGTCCAACCCCAAATGCATCAATAATAAATGGATGTTGGAATCAAGGGACCCTTCGTTTCTTTGAAGTATGGAGACGGTGGACAATCAGGCTCAAGAAGCCTTTCAGGCCATGTCCATCACAGTGCACCATCGGAGGGTTTGCAGGTAGTAAGAGGCTAGCCCGGGCCTCCTTCACCTACGGCTATGCCAAACATTGGTGTGAACCCCCGGAATCAACTCATGCAGACCTGTAATACCCAACTACCCAACACAAAAAACGTCAAAGAGGTATTTGTTTATTTCTGCTATCCCCCTCCTATAGCCATATATTATATAACCCCTATCCTATAGGCTGATAAACGTCATGCACATGGATTCTATATTTGGGGAAAATTTGTATTTTGGACTACAGGTTCGTGTTTTGGAGTTCGGCCTGCTGCTTCTGAAGACCAACAGGTGTAGTAATTGGGCCAGTCCACTGCGGGCACCATACATCAGCTAGAAGCATCATCACCTCAATGTTCAAGCCAAGGGATTTCAGGTTCACCACCCCAACCAACTCCGGGGATTGCCAGGAAAGCAAGGGCTTCCCCTCCAGCAGCTTGTGCCGAAGGCCGGGATGATTGGCTATGCTCTCAGCAAAGCCCTTGAGGGACATGTCAAGACAATCAGACTATAGTCCACTTGTGCTAGCGACTTGTACCAACTTGATCCTGAGCAAAAAGAAATCCTGCGCACAAGAAATGTCCTGTTGGCACATGAATGACCATGTGTGCACAGGCACCTACAAATGTGAGAGTGCGGCAAGCGAGATCGTGATGTCTTTTGGACATTCCAACCCCCATGAAAGGTTTAGAATTTATCAATTTCATATTCAAAGGCTGATGTTGCATCATGAAACTCAACCCAACCCCAAGTGACATTCGTGGGGCACTGCTTGGGCATTGCAGTCAAAGACCTTCACATTGCGTCTCACCTGCGCGGGGTGCCGAAAGCCATAGGCATTAGATTTCTTTTTATATTTATATAAGGCCTGCGGGGGCCAACATGTTAAATCCGAACTTCTGCAGCAAAACTTTTCATTTGTCCATCGGTCAGGGTCCGGCCCCTTGCTGTTCCACCAAAACTAGCTCCTAAACTAACTAGGCAGAGCCCTTTCCATCCTGCTTCACCTCATCGGTTTCCACATTGCCTAAGCTAGGGTTGTGAGCTATTGGAGTTCCCTGCCTTGAAAGGGTTTGCTAAAATTTAAAAAAACCCTTGGCAACTTGGATCTGAGTAGCAAACAGCACTGGCGAAAAAAATTGGCCAAGCGGTGCACGGCTCCATGTTGGTCATAGTTCTGAAGGATGACTGTGCACTTGTTGTTGTCAAACGTCACCTGCAGAATAGGGGGGCCCAAAAGTATATAGATGTTATACTGTACATTTGATTCTGTTGGACTACTCCAAACTAAGTTGGTGGGTGATCTCGCCTTGTCAGTCACTTCGCCTGGGAAAAGCACCTTGGAAACTTCATTCCAAAACTGGGTCGGCATGTCATCCAGTCCTGGCAGGAACCCCCAAAATATCATCTTACCAGGGTGAGCTGGCAAAGCAGTAAATGTTGGTTCCAGTCCTGCTTTTTTCAGTTTGTCAGCTATTTCAGCACTGCAACCATCAAACGCCATGTGCTTTGAATTAAATACTCACACAGTCCACACTTAGAGCCAGGAGCTATCATAAGCTGAAGAAATGATTGTCAGCACACCCCCATTCACAGAGTGCACCCAGAAAAGCACAGGTTGCAGGTCAAAGGGGGGGCGCACCTGTGCCTCGAAAGTGGTCCCCGGAGTTGGGAATTAAGAAATGGCTTCAGAAAGCACAAACCCTAGTTTGGTCAACTTTGATCAAGTTCCGCCTGCTCATCCCAGATTCCGCCTAACGGTCCATTCTGCCCATATGGTCAGAAAAAGGTAGGGGTTTGGAGGATAGAGGTATCTCTTCTGTACACCATTTGTTGAGCCGGCGCCATATCTTTGGGGACCCGATGCTTCCAGAGAGTCTCAGGTCAAATGCGTTACCCGTCAGCGTCTCAGGACAAAGCCTGTGATTTTGGCTGATTGTGCTGCTTTCCCTGATAATTATTATGCACAGGGAGATGTAGGGAGATTTCATCAACAAAATTGAGGTGGAAATGGTGGAAATAGCTTGGGATGATCTGGGATGTGTCAAGATCCATTAAAATCCTCCAATTGTCCACATGAAAAGAGGCTGAAGATCCACCAGAGTTTGACCCATAGTCATGCTGTCATCGGCCGATGGGGTGTTTAGTAATCATCCCGAAGGCATGGCAGGGTATCACATGGCCATGCCGGCCGAGGTCAAACAGCTCCATCTCGAGAGCAGTTGACGGAACGCCAGGAGGAGAGACGGCAAGCGGCTGCGCGTTTAGATGAGTTGGGGACCCTAGGGACCCTAGGGACCGCGGGGACTGTCACTTGTGGATCTTGTTGATGTGGGAGAGTTGCACATTTTTTTAAAAAGTCATGTGTTGTAACCAACGCAAATTGGGATTTATAACATTTTTCTAGTTCTGTATAAGCATTTGATGGTGAGACAATTGGGGAGATTGTATAACTTACTTATGCATTATGAAATACTTATGTCCTATCTTAAGGGGATGTCTGGCATACTTGCATTTATGGTTCGCATCGGGCTGGTAGGTACCTGCGCGCGTTTGGATAGGTCATGAGTTGAGAATGCTCTGGTCTTGACAACATTTTTCATGTTTGGTCATGTTTTCAGCGCAGGACGAACTAGCTTTTTGGACTCAACTGTCATCATGAGTGCAACATTTACGGAAGGTCAGAATGAATTGAATGATCCAGAAGTTGACAGGGAGCCAAAGTTCCGCCCCATAAGATGGGGGCAGATGCACGCAGATGCAGCAAATGCAATTTAGCAATGACACCGGAAGGAAAAATAGGACAGTGCTGGATGTTGTGCTCAGCCTTGTAGAAATTTGCGCAAAAACGGGCCCCTCATTGCTTTAATGACAGGGAAGTCGCAATGAAAAGTGTGGTTACGTAAGAAGTAGGAACCTATGGATATGAATAGATTAGATGTACAATCCTCGCGCAATGGTCTTGGGGAGAGATGGTTTAAGGGTGAGACCTCTGCAGCCTATGCATTGAGATCAGAGCCGGGACCCGGGAACAGATGCATCGAGTTGGCCATCACGACCTTGGATCAATGAACATATGTTTGCAGATTGGACTTCGTAATGCAGGAGCCCCAAAATCAACAGGTAAATGATCTTTTAATTTGTTTTTCTTCAAAGGCAGGAGTGGATTTATCTGGTTCCAGCCCTTTGTTCACAGAACTTGCGCACGCAGAAAGGCAAGTGCACCCGTGCACCCCTCACATACACACCTTCTCTCTCTCTCTCTCTGGCCAGGTGTACAACATGTACTATCATGTATCTTAGATGCTTTTAACAGGTAAAAAACAGCAGAGTTTAATTCTCATGTCAGGCTGCTGGTCATCAGCCCCCATTAATGTTGGTGGTTTCTGGTTTCTACCACCACCAAGGCTCATCCGTGAACTCTTTCGCCTGCAGGAGATGGGGCTGTCACATGGATCCATGGATGAACACCTTGGAACATCACCATGTCACCATGTCCTGCCGTTGTGGCAAACCTTTCATGGATTGTGATAAAACATTCCTTTGGGGCTTGTTGAATTAGATCTTTGCATTGTGCTGAAGCATGCTGAAGCGCAGCTGTTCAGCGCATTCGGAAGCAATCTGAGATAATCTGAGAATCGCACTGACTGGCAGGACATTAGTAACTGTTTGTATGTGCCATTTTCCTGGGCGATAATCAGAGTTCCAAACTGATCATCCGAGATATCGGAATGTGGTTATATATATATATGATATATTATATTTGTAGATGTTATGTATACATAGACAGGCATGTGAACACAGACGCCTTGCATTCAGATGGAGCAACTGCAACTGCTAGGGCTGTATAATTACTTAGCAGGGAACAAGTTCAAAGCAGATCATGGGATGCTCCCTTAAGCCCAAGAACGACGAGTATCAACATCTTGGAGTAGTGGAACTTGAGGCTTCGACACCATTTTTATGCAATTTTTATGCCATTTTTCACCTCGGAATGATCATTGAAGTTCCAGCATGTTCCACCTTCGATGCCAAGATCGAAAAAATCTTGTGACATCACCATGGCATCACACTTCTGAAACCACCCTGTGAAACAACAACAACAGCCGGCGAGGATCTCAACAAGAATGATCTCCTGGAAGAGTTGGATCCTGATCCTGAGATCTGAGGATATTGTCCAGTTAGATCATTGATCCAATGTTCAAATTATTTTCACCATTAAAATACACCATTGCACATCAAAAAAACCAAGATGTGTAGAATGTGTAGATTCCCAAAGGGTGAAAAACAGAAAAGAAAAGCATAGAAAAGTCATACTTACAACCAACAGTTTGCGGTTTGCTGCTATGCAACGTGCGCACGTGCTTCTTCCATTGAAAATACATGCAACGAGGCAAGAGCTCATCAAGCTGAATCAGAAGATCGTTTGGGATGCCAGAAGTGAATGCAGATCGTTTGAAACATGGGGTAGTCACAGTCACCATATATTTTTGGCCTATTTTTAAGGCCTAAATTTCAGGGAATATCCCCATAAAATATGGTCTTATATGGTACTAACGTACCTCCATTTTAGGATCCTGGAATTCCCAACAAGAATGGGGACCTGTTAGGAAAATGGGGACCGCATCATTTTTGCAGCCTCAACAATGGACTTGACCCACGCCAGCTCCATAGCTCCATAGCTCCAACATGGTCCCCAAAAATGTCGTCATCTGATATCGAAATTCTTGGAAGATAAATATCCTAGATGTTTTATGGGTGCTCCAGAAAGAAACCTTGAAAGGCAGATCACATGACATCATCACATCACATCATCCTTGTCCAAGGCCATGCTCCACTATGGCAAAGGGTCCAAGGCCAACAAGGGTGTGGAAAAACGGTGGATAACTGGGTAAACCTTGGCGAAGGGTAGTTAAATCATGTTAAATCATGTCATGATCTTTTAAACAAATGGCGATGTTGACTGAACCAGCGAAAAACCCCGACATTTTTGGCAGTATCTAAGGGTTGATAGATCTGGCGGGATAATGGGGAGAAACATCCAACATACTAGGGCCAGGGTCCGGAAGATCAGGCGATTGCCGATGCTTCCACTGGAAATCAACCGGCCAAGAGATTTGGTTCCAAAGTGCCATATCACATTGAGAACCTTAAAAAGAAAGGGAAAAGGAAGTTGAAATTCGATCCTCTGGTCATCTCAAGCGTGGAAAACCAAAAAGATTTGGGAAGACCCCTGGCACTGGAAGTGGACACCCCTGCGAAAAATCAATAAAACACCATTTAAAAATCTAATAGATGGGGATTTCCAACTGCGAGGTTCCATAATTAGTTGGGGGCTCTCCAATTTTCCAGGATGCAGATCGCGACAAGGTGCTCTGGCCGTAGCCATGGGTAGCCTTGGTGCCTTTGAAATGGGACTTGGGTCCCAGTGATCTTCGATGGGTTGAACACGCGTTGAACTCACCGGCTGGATCTAGAAGTTGGTTATTTTGGCTACTTCCGCAGTGAGGCTTTTTTGAGTCCCACTAAGGGGAATGGGAATTGGTACCTCAAACCATGGAGCATTTTGGGAAGCCTTTGGTCAAACCCAGAGTGTAAAGATGTGTAAAGTCTGATACCCTCTGGTAAACTAACATAACTATGGAAAATCACCATTTTTAATGGGAAAACTCACTATTTCAATGGCCATTTTCAATAGCTATGTTAGTCATAACCAGGCCGGGTAGTTGATTTTTGCGGGTGCTGTGCCTCACCTGGAGCACCGGGCTCGGGCTCACCGGGCTCTGATTTCACCAGGTGGAAGAGAAATACCGGAACCACTTCCGCCGGGCAGCCAGAGTGTTGGGAAAAATGGGTTATAAAATAAATAACCAGGTGGAACTGGACAGTTATACCCCAATTAGTCCAGTATAACTGGGAAATAAATAAATGGGTTATAAATAATGGGAAAAATGAGTTATACCCCAGGTGGAACTGGACATAACTGGACATAACTGGACTAAGTGACCAAGCTCCGTATTCTCGAGGACAGCGACAAACAATGAACCCAAGCCCTTTGGTCCATTTGGTGTTCATGGTCCGTTGATCATGCCGAATCATGCCCCCTATGAATGGAGGATCTACTTGGGATGAATTGGGATGATGATGGATGATGTAACTTGATGTTTTACATGAGCCCCAATTGGTTTTTCCGGGACCCTGGGACCGTCTAGTATGTGGCTTAGCAGCTTTTTTTTGCGGATTTCTTTGGGACAAACCGCCCTGGGCCCCTGGGCGGTTTGTCCCAAAGAAGCCATCAGGAGCCCCCCAAATCTCCGATCCCAATCCGACCATCCCAGCCTAACAGCTTCATCACATGATCTCGGAAGGTGAGCATTTGGATGCCGAAGGAAGGCCTGTGAACTTCACCAAGTCTGGGGGCCCAGGGATCTGGGGGGCGTTTTTTTTTGTTGTTCTTTTTTTTGGATCACCCTGGTGGTTTCAAAGTAATTGTATATAAATATATAATTGGTCTACGATTAGTGTTCTTCCATGTTATTGCATGTTATTACCAAGAGTTATATGGTTATGATTATATACAATGTTTTTACCAAAATTACACTCATTAAACATCCCATAATCCCCAACTGGTTTACTTTCCAAAGTGCCCCAAACATAGAAGACGCATGAAAAAAACGTGTCCTCATTGGGACTGGCCCAACACGCCCAACACCTCAGCTGATGGCTTCAAGGTTCAAGGACTACATGGATGGCATGCTGGTACAGCGCTCAGCTGTGGAAGACCTCCGGGACAAAAACCTGTCATACAAAAAAAAGTTTAAAGATGTTTAAAGCCAAACAACTGTTGATTTTTATCCCACAGATTTGGGATCTACTTCCAATGTGTGTTGGATTGTGTTGGTATTTTCGGCTAATTCTCGGTTCTCAACCATTCTCAACCTCTGCATCCCATGCGTTTCGTTCGCTGAGAACGGTATTGATCCCGATCCGCGCGCGCAAGAGATGATGTTGGAGCAGTACAGGACCCAGGGGGTACCATGGCCCATAGGATCCATGGTGCTGGTATATATGCTAACATTGGGGGATATTGGTGGTATATTGATGGTAAATGTTACATAATGTTACCATATATAGCAGCACCATGGATCCTATGGGTGGGAGATTTCACAGGTTAGCGTCACTGGGTTGCACGGAAGACCTACTGAAAAGGCTGGATTTGACCCATCGTGAAGGTTTCATGTCCTTCATCAACCACTTGGGATGAGGGAATTCAAAAGCGAAATGGGAATTTGTTCAGCACTTGATCCCTTCTGTTTCAGCCAATTGCGATTCTATAGCATTTCGAATCCCACGATCCCAAAAACGATTTCTGGGGATCTGAGTAACGGATCTGAGTAGCGCTTCCGAACATCCCGGGAGATCATAGACTTCCGTGACATGAGAAGTAAGACGTACTGTTTGGCGGTACATCACAAGAACCCGAACATCGATGGCTAGGCAGGTTGCATCCTATTGCTGTGGTGGTTCTTTTGGATGACCGAAATCTTTCAGATTCTCGTTGGCGATAGTGGCTCGCTCCAATCCCGACATGTTGCTATTTCCATCTAAGTCCTACCCCTTGTTGCTGTGGACCGTTCAGGTGGATTGCAGAAGCGGAAAGCGGCCGTGCCGCGTTCTTCTGCAACAGCATGTCCAGCGTGCCGGGCCCTTGGCACGTTGCAGGGCAGAGGCATCGTGGCATCGTCATTGTGTGCTGGGGAAGACCTTTTTGAGTGAATGATGATGATGATGATGATGGGGCGATTCAGGGATGGGTCGGTTAAAATGTTTTTTTAAACCTTTTCAAGACTGTTAATTATTTGGGGAGATGAGCTCGGCTCTTGGGAACATGGCACATAGGGAGTGGTGAAGATGGAAACTAGGTGCAAATGGGGGATGATGCGAAACTCATTGAGGTTAAAGGAAGCTGTCGAGAGGAAGTCCTATGATATTTCTTTGGCATCCAGATGCAATACAAACAGGTTGATAGTGCTTGTGTATTCGCCACCCTTTTCTTGAGCCACATTTTGTAATGGTGAGATATGGTGAGAATAGCCTGTTGGGAGGGAAAAAACCGTACAAGAGCTCGGGAGCCTTCAGTTCATTGGTAAGCTAGTCATATTGTTCGCTGGATGTTCCACGTTTGTCGCTTTCTGTTGACGTTTTTTTCCCTGCGGGGCTTCTGCAGGAATTTTCTTGCCGAATGTCATTGTTTATTGAAGTTTATTGGCTACGTAGGATAATCGTTGCAGCGTTTGGAGTCCTATCAGAGTTTGAGGCATGACTAGTTCACTATGGTGCGCACCAGGATGTTATTGTGGATTGAATCATTCCTTTGCTCATCCTTTGCTCATCCTTGCTCTATAGAAATTGATGTTCTACAGATTCTACAGTAGCATTTTAACATATTTTACCCTCTGGTAAATTAACATAGACCCTGAAAATCACCATTTTTTAGAGGAAACTAATCTTCCAACCCCTATCTACCAGGGTCTATGTTAATTTACTGGAGGGTAACTACGGTATCTTTTTATCATGTTCCGTCACATTCCATCATTTCTCCGGCCATCATTTCCGGCCATGTTCCCCAGCAACCCCTGATTTTCCGGCCTCATTTGGATCACTCCGGAGTCCACGTAGCCTCAGGCCAGGGGGCCAGGGGGTCGATGATTTCTTGTGTCAAACCAACAGCGCCAGAGTTCGTCCATCCTGAAACCCATTGGAAAATGGATTTCGCCAAGAAATAAGAAGGGAAATTCATCGTCGAAATCCATGTTCCCAACTTTTTGAAAGGACAAATCACCAGACTCCCAAAGAAATTTAGGTGGTTTAAGATGGTTCAAGCACATAGCACATACTTGAGGTCCACAATCATTGTTATTACATATCATTACTTATCATTCTCCACCTGCCAGGTGAGGGTCTCTAGATTTTATCAGAGTTACTTCCTCCTTCCTTCCTCCTCTTCCCAAGAGTGAGCAGTGCCCATGTCAGAGAGAATGTCAGAATAGATGCCAGATAGCTTATCAGAAAGACTGACAGATGGAATGCCAGAGAAAATGTCAGAATAGATGCCAGATAGGATGTCAGAATAGATGCCAGATAGAATGCCAGATAGAATGCCAGAATAGAATGCCAGAATAGAATGTCAAAAAATCTATGCCATATATGGGCCGTGTATCATAAATATTCTTCCAGATGAGATGTCAGAAACTATGACAAAACAATGTGACGGTGGGGATGACTAATCCCTTCCTCCTAATACTAAACCCCCCCCCCAATACAAAACACGGCAGGTAGTTTTTAGTATTAGGGGGGTATTTATTATTAGGGAACCAAATCGAAGTCATGTTAATTAATTAATTA
>Ga0126342_10006273_pt1 | contig 21045 bp, 16 predicted proteins | sample Cyp1metagenome_FD_92528 | JGI IMG/M metagenome (GOLD analysis project Ga0126342, IMG submission 92528) | Coral microbial communities from Lord Howe Island, Old Settlement Bay, Australia - Cyphastrea 1 metagenome | ecosystem: Host-associated > Invertebrates > Cnidaria > Coral ...
ACTTGGTGGCTCATCCCACTTAGTAAGTGGGTTATAACCCCAGTTATAAGTGGATTAACCCTACTTATCCCATTTATAACTGGGGTTATAACCCACTTACTAAGTGGGATGAGCCACCAAGCACTATCAAATCTTAAAGAAAGACGACCTTGCTCGTGTTGACTCTTATTGCATCAAACCCTCGTTGGTCCAACACCAAACGAGCGAGCGAGGGAAACGATGACTCACTCATTCTGAAGCGATGTTTCAAAGTGTTCTGTCATTTTGAGAAATGGGTGTGTGTCAAAACCTTGTACCCCTGGTGAACATCAAAATAGCTGGTAAATGGATGTTCATCCCCCTAAAAATGGTATTAATAGGTATTGATCCATTTCCAAATAGATGTACGGAGCTGCTTCAAAGAGTTTCTCAACTACATCACAGAATGGACGTGTTGGGAATTCTCGAATAAGACTTAGATTATGGCACCATGAAGCCATGAACCCCGACCCGGCCTACGGTAAACATACAAAAAGCAACGAACATGGCCATTGAAATAGTGAGTTTTCCCATTAAACATGGTGGATCTTTCCATAGTTCTGGTAATTTAACATAGCTATAGAAAATCACCATTTGAAAAATAGGTAAACCAATGTAAACCATCTATTTCTATGGGCCATTGTCCATAGCTATGTAAACGTTTACCGGGCCGGGTACACAATCTCCAGCTATCGAACCAGCTTGGGCTTCCCAGCAAAAATGCGCTGGAACCTGGGGCAACACGCGCGCCCGCTTGCGGGATCGAGTCGATGTCCCGTGGGCGCCGGTGGCTTTCCGAACAATAAAGAGAATGATAAATGGTTGTAGTCATCCAAAAATCAAAGATATCAATCATCATGTGTTCCCAAAACTAAATGGATAGAAATGGATAGAAATGGATGGAACTGGATAGAACTGGATAGAAATGGATAGAAATGGATAGAAATGGTTGACTTACTTAAAGATATCTAAAGTAATCATATCCCAAAAGAATTCATGGTGGATCCTTGCGAAGCACCGCAGTTGGTCTCCCGGCAAAAGCCATCCCCGGCGCTGCGGGATGTTGAGAATGCGCGTCCTGGGTAGAGAAATGGAAGAGCCTCTATATAGCTATGGGAAATCACTATTTATTAATATAGCTATGGTATATTGTTTATGGGAAATCACTATTTATTGATATTGTTTATGATAGTTGTTTAAGGTAAATCACCTATAAAATCAGAAATCATCGACAACTGGGCCATGTTCCATAGCAATTTTGAATCACCAGGGAATATTCCACCATTCTATGGTCCCAGTCATATGTGGTTTCATCCCCTACATCCACCATGGTTTTTGGGGGTGTTGGTCCATATGAACGGGGGATGGGATGATGTTTGGCCCATATCCAATCACGACAGTTGGAGAACGTCAAGGTAAGCAGGTTGGCCATCTTCTTTATATACTGCTATTTTCTTTACGTGCTGGACAATCAGCGATAGCCAAACAACACTGGTATTTTCTGGTTGCGAAAAAAAATAGAAACATATCGAATACATCTGGATACTGGTCTGTTCTGGACGGATTCCTATGGCGAACCAAGAAGTGTAATTTAGTAATACTTCTCAGGTTTGCCGCAGCTTTCTGGCATCATCGTGCGCTGTTTCTTCTTCAAATGGGCCTTGTAGAGTTCAAATGTTTGAGTACTTGACATTCGAGCAAGCAAGAAACAAGGTGTCAAGATGTCTATGTACTGGCATTTCCTATGACTTATCAGAATCCCCAATAAATGAGGTAGATAAGTCTCGAGTTCTTAACCAATGCCAGGTTATTTGGAGGTTTCCTAAAAAAGGGGTACCCCTAGGCCCCTAGTTATTGTCCATGTTAGATCGGGATTTTCCATGAAATAAACCACCCATGACTCAGGAAACCTCCAAATTAACAATTGTCCACCATTATTCACCATTATTAAGGCTTATTAACTATTATAAATCCCCATTTTAACACTGACGCCTTGAATATAACACTCCATCCATGGAGGACCCATAGACAAAAAATACATACATACATATATTGATTGTATATTTATTGATTGTATATACATACATAGCAACCCAAAAAAAAAATAGAAATGCAAACTCCTATCAAACTATCACGTTTCGATCTTTCTGGGTGTACTATAGTATACATACACATCTATAAACCTGTATATCTGATTGTATTATGCGCATTCTATCCCCATAGCATGATTGCCGCCCATGTTTGTCGTTGAAACACATGGCACGTCATGGTCAAAACATCGTTTTTCTATGTTTATGGTCGTCACACCGCTGGGAATCCCTATGAAAATGGATGGGATGGATTCTTCCCATCCCGTGGGCGCACGGACTGGGAATATGGCTAAACGATGTAATCTTTGACCATGGCATATGTTAATAGTGGTCCATACAGATTACGAATTACCATGTTTATTCATCCTTCAATATAAGCATATATAAGCGACAAACATGGTGATTTTATGTGGCATAAAACCACGCATTTTTTGAAGACAACCCCCTCCAGTCATGGTGAATCTTAGATACCTGCCAAGAAAAATTAAAGTTTTAGATAGTTTTAGCTGGGTAGGACATTTTACCATTGATAGCTGGGTAGGACATTTTACCATTGATAGCAAAAGATATCAAAACACAGCAGTTCGTATCAAGTTCCAAAGGTTGACCTAGCACTTCGTATCACTTCGTCATTGTCGCGCCGGGCTCCCCGTCATGAACTGCTTGTGGCTGATGAGGTCCAACCAACTGAAGCAAAAGGCCGGCACCCGCATGGGGTTCAAGGCCTGGCCAGGTGAGAGACTGGGACGACCTGGGACGCATGGGAGCTGGTGATAAGCCTACGATGAGTTGGTTCATCCCCAGCCAGTTGGGTTTGTCTGAAAATAGTGTACCCCTACACCCAATGGTTAATGATCATTATCCCTACTAAATGGCTATAATTGGGGGTATACCCCATTTTCAGACATCCCCAGTTAGAGTTAGATCCAGTTGGGTGAATTGGTTCACTATCCCCAAGTTTCAAGCATCAGCATCGGCGCCCAGATGAAGCCTCCAGATTAACCCATCAACACAGCTATGTTTGAATAGCTCAGGCCAGCCTGCGTGTGTGACCACAAGTGTGGGGTTTTAAATCATCATCTGTGGAAAGACCTGAAATTCCGCTCATGCCCACATTTCTCATATGAAAAAAAAATGCGATATTTTGATATATGATGGGTCATTCTATATGTCATTCTCCCGAAAAATTGACCCAGAATTATGAAAAAAACGTTTTTTTTGAGCATCAGATATTGCCATTGGATGCCATTGGGATTTTACCTCCCCTCTGGATCTCCAGAGATCTCCAGAGATCCGGCCCGGGCTCACCAGGAAAGTGTCCGAGATCAGCTGCAAGATCTTCCAATTGTACTGCTGACTGAGGTCTGTGGGCCTCGAGGCCTGGCCATTTAAATGGCTCCGAAAAATAAAAGACCTGGCTTAAAACAGAGATTCCGGCTTTGGGCATTGAAAAAGGCGATGTTTATAGTATTACCATGTATGACCCATCCAAAAATGTGGTACTCCAATTTTGATCCATACCCAATTTTGATCCAAATATACCCAAATCAGAAAATGCCGTACAGACTGTGGTTCACAAGGGGGCTCATTGAGCCCCTGTGATTTGGCACCTCCGGCGTTGGGCAATGGGCAGTGTCAAGGAGGATGTTCATGAGAATGCGGTGCCAAACACCTGAAGGCAGCCAGGCTGGGATCTGAATTTATTCTCGGTCACAACTATGTAACTATTCGATACTATTCGTCCATTGAGGCCCCGTGATGACGAGTGCAAACAACTGCAAATGACGGGACGACGTTCGTCGAAGCTTCAACCGAGCCACGTTGGTTGAACCTGGTTTCCTGCGCTTTGGCCGTGGCAGCCAAGGCCTCGCCGACATCATCGCAGGATATCCCGTTGGTTGATTGTGGAGACCTCCCAAAAAAAACAGGTGCAGCCCATAAAAACCCAATGACTTACCACCTGATAGGTATTCAAAACCCATTAAAAAAAAAAAACAGGGTGCGCTTATTGCTACTTGATTCTCCCATGTTTGCCGCATTAACTATATAAACCACTGAACATCACTGAATATGTTGTGGCATCTGACCTAGTGGATTACGGAACAAATGCGACCGGTCGCAGATTCACCAAACTCTTATTGTTTTAGAGCCGCAGGTTGTCAGAGTGCGCTTTTTCATCATTTTCTATCATGAATTGTATGTAGAGAGATCATGGCCCAGAGGATTTACATTAAATGAATAAAGTAACATGTTTGTTCATGATTTTTTATGATCGTTTGAGGCGTCGTAGCTTGTTCTAGCTAGTTCCATGCGCTTATAGCAGAAGCAGAGATAGAAGAGGAAGGTCAGTGGTCACATCATGTCACTGATGTTTGGCAGTAGCTTAAGCACATCAGGCAACAATGAAAACTACAAGATCCTTTTTGAGCAAAGCCATTAAAATAGCTTGGAAATAAATATTCAGTTGGGGAGAAATATGTATATATATAATGTAATACAGAAGTTGTTGCTATGAAATAGTGTATTGAGCCAATGAATATTAGAGATACTCGGAATTCAATTTTGACCGGTTGCGCCATACTCAAACGATAGGGTGGTCTTTGCTTCTTTGTTGCATATCTTGAAAGCAAGTGTGAACAAGAAGAAACTATACTTTTGATTAACAGGAGATTTCATGTTTTTCCCCAAGCAGTGCTGCATCTTCTTGACAGAAATCCTTGCATCATAAAGAGATGTGGTATGTTTTGCAAGGATAAGCATACTGTTCTCTTTAAACATGGTGTGATTTCTAATCATAGTATCAGCTCAGGATTTGAGGGAAACAACATGTTTTTCATGTAACATATTTGTTCAGAGAGGAGACTGCACTATTTAAGAAATGGTGCATCTTCGACCAAGATGCTGTCTCTTCAAAATAGTCTTGGAATTATTTAAAGAAATGCTCCACATTTGAATCACTCCCTTCATACATCAAATGAAAACTGCGTGTACACTGGTTGAGAAAAATAATGTGTGTGTATATAGATATATATAATATATCATCACATTATAAGTCTTATATGATGTTTAATTAATTAAATAACACTTGACCAATTGAAAAAGAACAAAATTGACGGAATTGCATTTTTCAAGGCTGCAACTTTTTAAGGCATATTACTGCATGGTGTACATTTTAAATGCTTACAGTTTGCTGACGAGAAGGTTCCACGTTATACAAAGAATGTACACTACCCTATGGAAAAGAATGGATTCAGCAGGGCAATGTGCTTGGATGTAAAATTAATTCTATTGTTCTGTGTGTTCATGTATGTTCTTTATACATATATACACATGCATATGGGTATCTAAAAGAGAAATGTTTTTTGGTTGAAAACAAATTGTAACGGCAAACAAACTTGCACACCCAAAGTGTCTTTAAATACTTGGAGGGTTTGGTCTAGGTCCATGTTTTTACATTCTATTTAGATGTGCCAGCCAAGTCTTTTGGAACAAATACCATCTGGTTATTTAACATAGCCATGGAAAATGGCCCATTTATAGATGGTTTACCTATCAAAAATGGTGATTGTCCATGGCTATGTTAAATAACCAGAGGGTAAATCAACCAAAAACCCAGAAAATAGACCACCACTTGGATGAGCCTTCAGACTCAGCAGCTAGGACTATGCAGGAACCATGGGCCGATTTTTGGCAAGGAAAACTCCAACAGATTTGAAGCCAAAAACTCTAAAAATATGGAATTGATAAAAAACCTCGAGGAAAAAAAAAAGTCCTGAACTCTTTGGGGCGGGGCTCCCAACCAAGACTCTCTGAGAATTATGTTTTTTGTGTGTTTTGTTGTTTTTGTTTTTTTTTGTTTTTTTTCTGTGTTTGTGATTTTTGTTTTTCCAAAGTGTTTGAGGTTTTTCACAGTTCCGCCGGAATTTGGCAGCTGCGTCCAAACCCATTAGAACCATGAACATTCAGAAGCGCAGGTCCATCAGAGTGCAGTACCTCATGAATTATAAAGCTATTTGTGTGGCAAAACTGCACTTTGGTGGCCTGCCGTTCTGCTATTTTTCCGGCACTGAAGGTCTATATTTAGCGCTCTTCCATTGACGCAAAAGCACCGCGTTCGACATCATGCACTTTAGACACAAATCAGGCGCGCAAAGCTCTGCAAATGGTTGCTGTTTGCATTCTCCCAATCTACTTTGCTCCGAATTTCCTGGCATCGACTGTGTACTGAAGTGAAGATCCCGTGGTGTAGCATGAAGTACGCATGCAAGTGCAAACAAAACTCATTGTCACTTCCGTCCATCGGCGCATTGCAATAGTTTACGCACCAGTGCGTGCGATGAGCGTATAGCAATTTATCATAGAAGCACTTGTGTGAGTCAGTGCACATGAACGTCCTTTACTGCCCCACCCCACCCCATGATGAACCTAGCGCATCAGTAACGTGTACAGTGCGACCAAAAGGAGACAAATATCCTGAAAAAAATGCACTACTATGCAGACTATACATGTGCTTTTTCAATCCCCCATATGGACCTCCAAAATGAATAGATGCACTACTCTCTGGTGATTTAACATAGCTATGGAAAATCACCATGTTTCATGGGAAAATCCACTATAAATGGCCATTTTCAATAGTTATGTTAAATTACCAGAGGGTAGATGCACTAAACCACCATGGGGTCTTTCTGTTTTTGTCGGTCCAACTTTCCCGGATGGCGCGGCGCCAAGCAGAAATCCCCAGCCCAGCCATTTACCGCGCACCTTGTGAATGGCTTGCAGCGCACATTTCAGGATCCCAACGGCCTGGTTGATCATGTGATAACTTCCAAAAAAGCCAAATATCGGATGTGTATGAAACATTTATTAATTGTGTATTCAATATATAGTACTATACATATATATAAACATATAACTTATGTTGTATTAATCATTTATATATCGTACTATACTATATATTCATATTATACATATAAGTGCATGTATGTCTATAATGTCTATTTCAAGCCAAAACGCGCTCTTGTGCTACAACTCTTCGGGGTGCAGTTCGGGCTATTCATGGGTAATGTCAAGTCAGGATTAGTCAACACCCCGTTATTAAGCAACCTCCTCCCGCAAAAATAAAAATGTAAATTAAAAACAGGTGGTCCCCATTAATAAACTTTTTGGCATGGACATAATTAATCAACCCCCAGTGCTGAAATATCTTTTCTTTATCCAAAAGTGTTTATTTCCAATTCTTTATGTTCAAATGGTTTCCTTATGATATACATAAGTTGAAACCTCATGAACACCAGAACCCATCACTGCTGATCATTGAAAACTTGAAAAAACAACTATTCCCCAAATGATCGATTTCTAATTAAATTATTTATAAAAATCATCAGTTTGGATAGCTCCCAAAGGGTACCCCCCATGAGCCCATGTCCCCCATTAATAATAACCAGGGTTTGCCCCTTATTAATCAAACCCCCATGTCCAGAGGGCGTTTATTAAGGGGTGAAACAGAAAAGACCTGACAAGGTCCATCTGACCTTGTGCGGGGGGGGGGCGTTTATTAATCCGGTGTTGGCATTACAGTATAACATGGTATACCCTCTGGTAAACATACAAAAAGCTATTGAAAATTGCCCATTTATAGTTGATTTACCCATTAAAAATGGTGATTTTCAATAGTTCCAGTTGATTATTATAAATCACATGAAATCCTCTATAATGGGGTACCAGACCCATTAAAAATGGTGATGTTCAATAGCTATGTTAGTCATTACCAGAGGGTAACCATGGGATAAAAAAACCATCACAAGTTGGATTCAACGTGATTCAACTGCAACAATGGGCTCTGTATATCCACGGAAAAATCCACTTACTGTCTAACTGGGATTGCATGCACTATCTTGGATTCTAACATATTATATATATATATATATTCATGGCTATATTCCATGGGAATATCACTGCTATAAAACCTACCAGGAAATATCATGGGATATTGGGGTTCTTAGAATGAGGAATCTCCAAATCACCAAACATTGGGAAACCACAGGTGAAAAGGGGTGTACACCAAGACTCAGAAATAGAATACTTTCTGTAGACGTGTAGAAACCATGATGAAACTTCTAGAAGCTACCAGGGAATGAATACTGAGAACATTATGAACATTGAGAATCGTAGTTGTGCAGTAGCCATCAAATGCCACATCAAATGCCATCACATCCCAACCAATCATATTCATAAACGCCAAGTACAAACTGTTCTCAGCTGTCATTCACAATTTCCTGAGATTATGATCTATTTACCATCTGGTTATTTAACATAGCCATGGAAAATCACCATTTTTAATAGGTAAGCCTCTATTAATGGGCCATTTCCCATGGCTATGTTAACCAGAGGCTAGTTGTGTAACACAAAAAACTACCTCGAAATTCGAGTCATCAGTCATCATGTCCATCCCTGAGTCCATTTCTGCCACCTGCCTGCGTGGTGAGATTGATGGGCCAATCGATGAAACGGCCCAGAGCTTCACTAGGCTTCCTGCGTGGGTCTGACCAATGGCTATCGAGGAACAAACATGATCATTTCATCCGTAAATTGCCACCCCTAAAATATGCTTCGACTTCGACCAAAAAAAAGGCGAAAAAAGGTTGGAGCAATCCTGTTACGACAGGGAAGACTTGGGGATTCTTAATGAATATGTGAGGAAATCATATGATGAATCATACCTAGGCATGTTTGAAAAACTCGAACCAACAATATGCGGTATTGGTCAAAAACCGAGACCCGTATCACCAAAGATTTTGACGGCTTTGGGTAGTAGTAAACTTATGAATGACCCATGACCTATTTTGGGGGTACCCCGGTGTACCTTTCTTTCACCGCCCACGTGCAACAACATCAGACATCACCAATTTGAAATGTGGCAAGTCTTGCTAAGTGGAAAAAAACATGAAAAAACTCATCCAAAAACTTTTTTGTGACTTGTAATTGGGATCATCCCAGACACGGGTACCATGGGTACCTTTACGAATTTCTTGAGTGGAAGCCCCGTTTAACGATCGGCTTCTCCAGGTCGGGTGGACAACAGCCACAACAGCCACAACAGCCACAACAGCCACAACAGCCTCGGATCGAGGTTTTCGGGTCCCCGCGCTTCAGTAAGGAGACGACCAAATAGCTGAAGGAATCCACAAATCCGAAATCCGACGGCCCTTTGTGACCCCTCAGCTGGATAGCTGGGATAGCTGGGATGGGATTGGATGGGAAAGCCGCAGAAGTTTGTTTCTTAAGGAATCAATGTGTTTTGATCGACCTGACCAAGGTTCAAAAGATCCAAGAAGTCTTTGATCAAGAAAGCAACGTGAATCCAGCTAAAGACTGAATCTGAAATCAAACAGTTGGCTATTTTGAAGTGTCAAAACCTCATGATCTTCAGGCACAAAGCTACAATCATGATGTGACCCATGCTTTCCAGAAGGATTTTACCATATTTTACCCTCAAGTTGTGTCACCGTAAGTTCCTACAAATTGAGGTTATCAACCCCTGATTTTGCCAATGTTTCCCCATCATTAACTGGCCTTTAAATCTACTTCTTGGATGTTCTTTGGATGATTTTGGGATGCCCAGGCTGCAGGGCTTGGTTCTTGGGGAAAGCTGCAGGATTTTCCCATGTCCTCGAAATCATCCAGCTGCTCTCTCCGTCTCTCTCTCTCTCTAAAAAAAAGAAAAATAGACATAGAACATATCATATGTAATACACTATAGTATGATAACATATGATATAATGTAGTGTATTACAGCAAAACGATACGATACGGTATAAATCATAAAATGATGTATAAAATAACATGATATTGTGTGATATGATATGTACATATATATGCTATAATAATAAAATAATATAGTGATAAAACATAATAAGATAATGATATAAATTGATATAATATATAACATGCATCCTGAAGGAGATAGAATATATTAGAATATGGGATTGTCAACGATCTTCCGAAATTTCGAATGTGGGGATTTCTTGTGTCCATTGAGCCAGAGATGGACCTGGGATTTTCTGGGTCTCCAGCGGGGCCTGCTCGGCCTTGGTCCCGGAAGGAGATTCTGATGGAAAAATCGAATCTGATATGGATTAACAACCTGGATTAGATATGATTATATGTATATTATATGATAATATGATGATAATATATGGATTCTATTGGTTAATAAATGTTAATAAATGTTAATAAGCTTAATGGTTCAACAACCAGTATGGTGGATCAACAACCAGTGAGATTGTCAGCCCAAAAAGGCTGTATATCAAAGTGTATGGCTACAATCACTGCGCAGACTTGACTGGCTGTTACACTGTTGGATGGAAGCATAGAAGATATGATACTACAAAACACTATAACAATCGCAAAGATGACAGCAATAGAACATGCAAGGATATCAGTGTCACAAGGGATCTCTCACCACCATGGTCTTTCGATCAGAGTCAGTACTGGCCCCAAAAAAAGGTGCCCCTTTTTAAAACCCATGGTGTATCACATTAAACAGCCAGAATGTACCAGAAATGCTACCATGAATCCATCTGGTTCGTTGGTCCAGTCCTCAATTCGCTGCCCGGTTTCACTGTTTCGCTGAGTCTTCCTGCTTCCTCCAACCTCAAGGTGTGGTTGCAGGAAAGTCAATGCCAGAAATTTATGGTTGCATTTTCTGTTTCCACCTATGGTCATTCATTGGGGATGGTTTAGGGTTTAGGGCCTAAAGGGTATTGGGTTCACCACATTAGAAAGACTCAAGCGTGCTCATTGAAACACACATAACCATAGGAAATCTGTCCTATGCAGCTAGTGGAGATGTCAAAATGAATCCGTTCAGACAAAAACAACCGGATTGATTGAAATGAAATTTCCGGGTTCCTATTCCAAAAGGTCTTGTCTTATAATATCTTATAATCGCTGCTGCTCCTATACCATTCACATCATAATTCGCATCAATCGATCTCAATGCATCACTCGGATTGCTTGAGGAACCCCCTTAAAAAAAAAAAACACTGCACTTTTTCAATTCCCCAGTAATTCATCATCCCATTGGCGAAATGATCCAAATCATCGGCTAGCGCACTGAGTTTCACGACTTCTGCTGAGCGTACTTCACAGTGTACTCCACACCATACTGAGCAAATGTCACCGGCCATCAGCGAAAGCATGTCACAGCCATTATGACAGTGATACGAGAAAACGCAAAAGGTCGATGACCCACAACAGCTATGAAAAAATTGTTGACAAGAAACCCCAGTGATAACTGATATGGGGTTGATATATTAAGACATGCGGTTGATATTAATACTGATCCATGGGATAAGTGAAAAGATTGTTAATGCATATTGCATGCTGGGGTCTTGTTTCCCCATTAAAAGCATGGGGACATGGTGTCCCTCATCACCAGTTCTAAGCTGGGAACTCTGAAGAAAAGCTCCACGGTTTCCTCGCTGGAGTGGTTCGGACCTGCGTTCTGTGGGTTTTTGGCATCTTTTGGCCCCTCGAGCCGCATGGTGACATGTTCCTTTCAATCTTAACAGTAGAGGCAAGTCTGAAATCATGCCGGTATCTGCAGAAGGCATACCTGCGAAAGCAAGGCCTTTCCAAAGAGGGAAGTAATGGGAAGAATATAAATCCTTGGACAAACTGATCTGTGTAAAGCAATAATGATACAGTATATAATATAATAAAATATAATAAAATCTTACTTGTCTGGAGCTGGAACTTGTTTTCAGGGCCGTGTGACCTGTCAGTACATTTGTCTGTAGGCGGAAAGCATGCAGCTTTCGACGTTCATGCACGACCTATCCATGAGTAGTGATGGAGCATCGGGCGGATCGCATCAGTGGATGACTATGAGGCGGGGGCCAGATCCAGATCCGTATCATATCTTCGCATATAAAAATGGCAATAGATTGGAGTGTGTAAAATTGTATTTCAAGATATTTCAAGCCACCGCTGGACAGTTCACCATTTTTTCACATCTACCGTTTTGTATCCATTTGGATATTTTCCCCAAACAAATTGCCAATTGCCAGTGGCTTTCCATCTGAATGCTGCCAAAGGACTGAACAACATGCCGATGATTTTCTGCAAGAGCCCTCCCACTTGCCGATTCTGGGTATGGCCTCAGCGGCTGAGCCCCAAAATGTTTCCATTGGTGAAGCCGGGGCCCCGCAGACTGGCGTGGTTTATTGGGGACACGAACTGCACAGAAATCATCAGAGTCGTGGGATCCTGCCTCACACCGAGTTGCTATTGGGTTTTTTGTTTTCAAACGTTAGATCGTTAAAACACCCTGCATGTCCCTGCACTGCAGAAAAATCTTCAGTTTCTCTGTTTAAAAATGTTTAAAGGGTTACAAGTGGGTTTTGTGCGGGATTCAAACGTAGCTGGGCTGGAAAATCCACCGAATGGGGACCTCTTGGCGTCTCGGTGTCCGCGCCCATGTGGTCCAGGGATGGAGGGTGTTGCCCGTCAGCCTGGACCAGATCATACCAGATCGGCCATCATGTTGAACATTGTTGAACCTCCCAATTTTTTCATGGGTAAAAAACGGTAAAAACCAGCTTCAGAATGGTACTTTGAGATGGTTTAACCATCCAAAAAAATGGGGATGTTCTTCTGGGACTTTTTTCTGGGACTTTCGGCGACAGTCTCATGGTTTTTTTAGAGGGGATGGGATCAATGTAGTTTTTTCTGCCCAAAAAAATCAGATTGACCCATCTCACATCATCCCAAATTCAAAACAAAAAACCACAGATTGTTCCAAGAACGGCATTCATTTTTTTTGACCACCCGAATTTCCAGGGCACCTGCACAAGCGAGTGCCATTCATGAAGTTGCTTAGACACCTTGGAATTGATCATGAGTTAAGAGTCCCAACAGGAGTTGGAATGGGGATAGAAACTATGGAAATTTCCATGGGAAATATCAGTTGACCCAGCTCCTGGGAATCTTCTGTGGAGATTTTATGGGATGGGGATATATTCGCAATATGATCATGGAATATCCTGGATTGAAGGGACATTTTGCAGGAAATCTTGGGTATCTGTATCTCGTGTTTTGCAGAGGCTTTCCTTCATCCAGGGATGATCATCAATAACTTTATCAACTTTGGGAGGAAACGGTGGATGCCAGAGGTCTTAGAAGACCCAAAAGCTATGACTGGGTCTCAACCTGAAAGTCTTAGGAAAACATGGGAAAACCACGAAGAATCGAATGGCTGATGGGAGTTCATCGTGGGGTTTCCCATGGTTTGTCCACATGGCCACAAATTGCAATGCATCGCTCAACATGACATTACTTAGACTTAGACCTTCCAAATACCCACAAACATTGCTACAACATGCTTAAAGTCCCAAAAGAATGGGCACATTTTTTCTAGGTACTTGCAGGGTCTATCTAGGTATGTCCCTTCATGCCTTTCATTTGCAAAATGTCTGGGACACCCGGGCAGTATCTGCATCAAACTGTGCCTGGCAGTTGGTACTTGGGTTTGTTTCAAACATGGGGTTGATCACGAATGATACTTGGAGGTTTCCCAAAATATTGGTACCCCCAAATCATCATTCTGGGTAAATTATAATAATTCACTAATCTGAAATAAGGCTATTTGGGGATGATTCCCCTTACTAACCTTTAATCCAGTGAGGTCGCAGTGAGGTCGTTATAATTTACCCAGATCATTGTAATAAACCATCCAGCTATTGGAGTACCCCCCCACGGCTTAGGACCCCCCATATCACGAATGATGATAAGCATGAAATTTGGCGCTGCCCCATCGACAAACCCGCTTGTCCGTTGAGCTCGAACACCCTGTACATTGGAGTTGCAGACCTACAGCAATAAGCCTTCAGAAAAAGCATGGCTCAAATGATTTACCCCAACAATTGGGTGGTCTATAAAGACCACATAATCTCAATCATAAGTGAAGAATCATGCACACAATAATTCCTAACTGCCCAAGAGATTCCAATTATAGATGATCACTCCCGAAATGATCATACACACAATGAAATTTAATCAACTCTCAAGAATCCCAATAAGAATTATAAAATAATCATATACCATATATCCCCTAAAAATCAGATCCTCACTATTCCAATCATCATAACCATCAGACCACATTCAGACCACTAATCCCTCTGGCGAATCCCCAGTCGTCATCATGGCTGAAAAAAAAGACATTGAAAAATGGTCATCTATGACTTGGATGATGAATTGGGTACCCTCGTGACTTAGGAAACCAGCAACTTCATAGAGGCAGATAGGGCTCGGATCCGCGGCGCCGCCTTCTGTTTGTTGTCTTCGGTTTCTTTCTGCTGCCAGACGGCCGTGACCATCCTGCCATGGGTGGGGAGAACTATGGGAAAATGACGGGAAGATAACCCCAAGTTAAATAGGAAAATGAAGTGAAACACTTGGTAAAATGTAATTATAGTTGCATTACCCTTAAATATTGGGGAAAATGTGGTTAAATGATGATCAAAAATGATCAAAGAACATTTAACATCATTTAACGTTGGGCCTGCCCTAGTGACGAATCCAGGATTGAGTTTTTCGGAATGTGGATGGATAAGCTGCGTCTCTTGCCGAACTTGATTCAGACCCGTTAGCGGAATTTGCTCAAAGCGAATCAAATACTGCTTACTTGACATTCAATGATATGCAATGACTGACATGAAACACATGATCTCACATGATCACCTGGTTGGTGGTATACCTACCCCTCTGAAAAATGATGGAGTGAAAGTCAGTTGGGATGATTTTCCATTCCCAACTGTTTCTGGAAAGTCAATCCAAATTCCATGGTTCCAGTCACCACCAACGAGTGATTATCAGCATTAACCACCATTAACCACTATTATTGGTATATAATCCCATGAATTAAAGATGATTATCCCATTATAATCCCATATAATAACCATTAATATTCACCATATATTACCCTCTGGTAATGACTAACAGTTTGCTATTGAAAATGACCATAGAAATAGAGGATTTTCCCATTAAAAATGGTGGATCTTTCCATAGCTATTTTGACATAACCAGAGGGTAATTATCCCATTATAATCCCATTATATCCCATATATTATTATAATCCCATATAATAACATTATAATCCCACTATTATTATCTATTATTGGTATATAATCCCATTATATTAACCGTGACGAGCCAACTTGAAACGCAGATGTCGCTTTGCTCGTCTCATGTCATCTCCAGGATTCCCAGCAAACGCGGCTGCCGATTGGCCAGGGGCATGTAGTCTTCCTCTCCCTCGGAGCGCCCCGTGAAATCCTTCGAAAATCTGAAAGGATAAATCAGGATCCGAATAAATCAGGGGTTGATTGACTAAATAGTTATACAGTTATACAACTTATATATATATATATATATATTGTATATATATATATATTATATACATATATTATATTATATATATGATATTATATATATGATATTATATATATACAAATCTATTTAGCCAATTAAAGTTGGTTAAATTAATGTCATTGAGAATAGCCACCATGCTGGGGTCACCGACCTGCGACGTCTGTGCATTGAGTTTCTCCACGAAAATATCTGCTTGGGTCAGCAGTTGAAGCTCCTACCCAATAACCCGCCCCGAGTTTAAGGAAAATCATGGAAGACCCCTTGACTTCTTCCCAAAGTCTCAGAGATTCTGTTTGCAAGTACGAAAAGTCGCAACTCAAGTTAGACATGGAAAATATATGTTTAAAACAGAACGATGAGCAAAGAATTCTTCTGTGTTTGGATGTGCTTGGGCTTCGCGTTTATAAACCCATAGCCATTGAGCTTCAAAACCCTGGTACCCTGGACATTAAAAAAAACACCTTCAACAAATGGTCCCATGAGTCTCATGACAATATATGATATGTTGCTATATGCTATGTAACCCATGTGTATTATCAGCTTGTATTATCACCATTTCTGAACTATTATCAGGTTGGATAATATGATATGTGATAATCCAACCTGATAATAGAAGATGGTCAATGAAAAAAAACTGTGCCAACTCTACATTCGAAGCTCTCATCATTTCCCAATTTCTGTGGCTAAGACTAAATCGCTAAATCCCATGATATCCCACCTGAGATGTTCATAATCCCTATTGCTGTGCTCACCACTTTTTTCGAACAGCATTCATCCCAGTTCCCAGAAACCCTCTAAAAACAGGTCAAAATGGCCATTGATACTTAACTTACCTATGACTAAAATGGCGATTTTTTCCGTGGTGACGGTCACCGCCCATCGCCATCACCCATGTCCTGAGACGACATCGCCTGTTGCTGCTGCTGATTCAGTCTCCGGCGACCTGAAGATAGGGCTTGGAAGATGAGTGAAACCACTAAAAAATTGTTATTTTCAGGGTCTATGTTAATTTACCAGAGGGTAACATGTTGGGGATTGCTAAGTTGGGTGACAACTTACGGAAAATGTATGGTTTAACATATATATATATTATATCTATGATTATCTATGATTATCTATGATACTCTATAGTTCGATGGGTATATAAAATTACATGGGGAGTGCAGTTGAAGTAGGAAAAAATGCTATAATCATGGTTCTAACCCCTCATAAAAAGGGATATAAGCCCTATATATATAACTATAGTCATCTACAGTCTATATACATTATATACATGCATCAGTGGATACTTTTTTTGGTGATGTTCAAACCCCCTGAATATCCCTGAATTCTGCACAGCATTCTCAGTTCTCTGCGCTCTGCTTGCTTGGTGATGATCTCTCCACATTTCTGGAAGTCTTTGCCTGGCGTCCGGGCTGAAGTTTGGACATGCCACAGACATCCCAGTTACTACGGTACTGCGTACTGCGTAGAGCGTATGCAAGGGAAACGTATGGAGAATCTACTACTTTGTTGAACATGATGTATTCGTACATCATTACACATACATCGTCTGCTGCTTTCAAGTCATGCCCAAAATATGCTGCAGCATATTTTTAGAAAAAGTTGGGATGCAAAAGTGGTTATCATTTTTTCAAAGACTTGAGACCACAAACCAGTCAGTAACAAATACCCTCTGGTAATTTAACATAGCTATTGAAAATGGTCCATAGAAATAGTGGATTGTCCCATTAAAAATGGTGATTTTCCATAGTTTTTTGTATGTTTACCAGAGGGTACATAAAAAGCTGACCCATTTATGGTTGAAACCACCAGGTGGTTAAGGCTCATCCCATCTGTGTTTGGCTCATCCTCAACTTGAAATTCACCGTTTCTGCTGGACGATGACGTCATCATGTCCATTAAATACTATCTAGAAAGATCTAGATATAAGTTATAGATAGTTATAATGTAGTTATAGTAGTTTGGAAATCTGGAATCACCATTTTAAGCATTATTTTATGGGCCATGGGTCTACCGTAGAAACATCCAAGCTGCTCGTCCACGTCAGACCGAGCCCAAGGCCGAAATGGGTTCGGTGTTCCAAACAACAGCGCCTCGAACGATGCGAAATCCGAGCTTCACCCATGGTGAATCTGATTTATATTGATTTATACCATTTATACCTGCCAAAAAAAATGTTTTAGCTGTTGAATGGACTTTTTGTTGACCATTGGTAGCAAAAGATTAAAGTACTAAAGTATCCAACCAAGGTTGTTGACCCAGCAATCATATGCCAATAATATCCAAGATTTCGCTTGGAATTTTCAAGCAACTTCTTTGAGGTTCAGGATAAGCGGCTTAAATGCTTTGGGGCAATTCTGTCCGATTCTAATTGTTTGTCATGCTAGCCTTTTTTGGCTGTTTAGCCCTAATAGTTTGATAAATGTTTGATATGTTTAGGATACTCCAAAAAACAAAGTAACAACAAAATGACCATCACTGCTGGGAATCTAAGCGAAAACAAAAAGGAGGCTCTGAACAACAGCTGTCCATCCAGGTACACGGTGGTTACCACAGTTGTGTCTGTTTCAGGTCATCGGCTTGCCAGTCAAATGACCATTGCGTCTGTGAATTCCCATTGGTTGGATATTGTTACCATCAATATCCTGAAGTGCGGTGAAAATCACGAAATGATCTGAAATGGAATTGAAATGGAGGCTTCCTAAGTCATGCGGGCATCATGGGGGCACTCCCGGCCCAGTCATCAGACCATTTATCTTAGTAATTCTTAGTACTAGTATCGAAACAACCATGGTGACAACTGGGGATCCCCCATGACTTAGGAATCTTAAGAAACCATGATCCTATGCCCAGCAAAATCCCCTCCAAGAATTTCAAGGCTTGACCACGAAAACGCCCAGCGACTGCAAGACCAGGATCACGAAGTCTGCAGCCGGCACATTGACCTGCGTCTGACCTGCCACACAAAATCTCTTAGACGTTGGAGTCCAAGTAACTAAGTAGCACCTAACGTGAATGGGTCATGGATGGTAATGGGACATTAAACATGGAAAATGAATGTGCGAGTCAATCAAACAAGTATTTCGAAAAGCAAATTTGAAGCCCAGTTCTTGATTAGACTAAGATTTAGAGGCATCATCACGTACACATTCCCCCAATTTCTGCAGAAATGGATCGAACTGGGCAAAAAACAACATCCTCCCGCTAGTTGATGTGATTTTCTGTTTCTTGCATGTTGTTACTTCCGATTTCCTGGCAGTGTCACCATCTCTAACATATTAACATCATTAATAACTAATTCTGGAAATTATGGAAACTCATCTTGCTTCAATATTTTCATCAAATCAGCATACCCTCTGGTAATTTGTTACATAGCTATTGAAAATGGTCCATAGAAATAGTGGATTTTCCCATTGAAAATGGTGATTTTCCATAGCTATGTAAACATTTACCAGAGGGTAAATTCCATTAGATCCCATTAGACCACCACAAAGTCCCATTAAATCCCATTAAAATGGTGGTTTACCAGAGGGTAAATCATGTGTAAATGGACCGTGCCATACCGTGCCCCGGCCTCCAGGTCCCGGTCGTCGGCCATCCATCCAGCGGGACATCATCCTCGCGGAACGTCGTTTTTTGGGTACGACTGGAATTCCAGAATTTTCCACCCGGATTTAATGGGATTTCATGGTGGTTTAATGGGATTTAATGGGATTTAATGGGACTTTATGGTGGTCTAATGGGATCTAATGGAATTTACCCTCTGGTAAATGTTTACATAGCTATGGAAAATCACCATTTTCAATGGGAAAATCCACTATTTCTATGGCCATTTTCAATAGCTTAGTTTACCAGAGGGTATGCATGTAGTGGGTCAATTACACCATAGAAACAACAGGAGTACAATTCATGAAGTCATTGAAACATGTTCGGTGCAACCCTACGTTGCTCCGCGCCGGAATTGCGGAAAGGTTGCGTATTTTTGAAATGCCATGTCTGTGACTTTCAGTGTGTATGTGATCCATGATCATCATCCCCATCATCGTCATCACCATCATCGTCATCATCACCATCATCGTCATCGTCATCATCATCGTCGTCGTCATCATCATCATTATCATCATGAGATCATGATGATGATGATGATGATGACGATGATGACGATGATGACGATGATGATTGTAAGTGTGGAGCAACGTCCGGGTTGGACGGAACATGTTTGAAAGGGCCGAAGATGTGAAATGATAAAACTGCACAGGGATCGGAGGTAAATTTTGCCCATATGGGGCAAGGAGAACCCTACCAACACATCCACGGGTCAGACATATGCTACCAATTGATCTACAAATTGATGGAATTCAAGCAAAACCAATAATTAACTATCCACAATTTCACATAATATGTCCAGAAACAGGTTGGCAAAAACATGCAAAAACCATCTCCAATGGTTATTTTTTTTTTTGCCGATTATCGTTGGATTTGTCACACAAAATGTGGCTCAAAAAATTCAATCCATGGCCACTTGTGACAATCTGCTGTACCCTCTGGTGAACTAACATAGCAATTGAAAATGGCCATAGAAATAGTGGATTTACCCATAAAAAAATGGTGATTTTCCATAGCTATGTTAGTTCACCAGAGGGTATCTGTTTTAAGATCGCTGAACCGCGGACACGTCACAAGCCCCAAAATCAATGCTCTGCCTGTCAATTTCAGCAACTTGCACCAAGCGGTATCGAAGGATGCCGGCCACAACCTCAGGTTAAACGTCAGTGAGATGAAAACGGTTTCGTCTCCATGCCGGCTGAGAAATATTAGTATTAAAGTGGCATCATCATCATCATCATCAGCAGCAGCAGCAGCAGCATCATCATCATCCCAAATATGGAGCCTAAAACTTGATCTAGATATTATATATATATTATATTATATATATATTACATCTATTTTGAATGTTGACAAACAATTCATCCTGCTGTTTCAAAAAATGTTTTTCAGCCACTCCGCTGCATCTGAGCAACATCCAGTTGCAGATAGCCGTTGGATTCCATGTCGTCCAAACGTGTCACCAGGGTGTCCGACCTTGGCCAATGGACAAACCCAGGCTTTTGGGGGTTCCAGTGGCTGCAAAATCGCAAAATTCCCCAGCGATGATGTCCGAATATATATATAATATACATACAATACGAGTATATATATATATTATAATATTATATATATTATAATATATTATATATAATATACAATATATAATATGTAATATGGAATGTATAAGAAATAATATATGATATATAATAAAAAATATATAATATATAATATATAACATGTAATATCTAATATATAATATATAATATATGATATTTAATATATAATATATAATATATGATATTTAATATATAATATATCATATATAATATAATATATAATATATTATATATTATATATTATATATAATATATATAATACATTATATATAATATATCATATATAACAAAATATAAAA
>Ga0126342_10006274_pt1 | contig 21045 bp, 19 predicted proteins | sample Cyp1metagenome_FD_92528 | JGI IMG/M metagenome (GOLD analysis project Ga0126342, IMG submission 92528) | Coral microbial communities from Lord Howe Island, Old Settlement Bay, Australia - Cyphastrea 1 metagenome | ecosystem: Host-associated > Invertebrates > Cnidaria > Coral ...
ACACACATACATACACACATACATACACACATACATACACACATACATACACACATACATACACACATACATACACACATACATACACACATACATACACACATACATACACACATACATATACATACACATACATACACATACATACACATACACACCCACACATACACATACAGACACGTACATACATATACTTACATATACATACACATAATTACATAATTACATAATTACATAATTACATAATTACATAATTACATAATTACAAAAATTACAAGAATTACATAATTACATAAATACATTGCATTGCGTTGCATTGCATACATACATACACATACAATTACCACATGATGTAATCTTAGATGAGTCATATTATACGATACATTAAAAGTACTCCCAATGGTGCCCAATTTCTATAAGCGATGAGACCCGTTGGATTTCATTTCTGTCATTGAACAACCACCGTTGACCCGTTGTGACGGATGCAGTCATTCACTTCATCCACAACCAACCATGAATAATCTGAAAATCGGATTCCTATATGGGTTTGTCTGAAAATCGGATATCCCCGAATGTTGGTGCTTGATAAGAATTATTCCCTGGAAAAAGCCATCCAAATTCGCGGAGATATGTATCTAAATTTTAAACCATCCGCATTTTCATAGATATCTTTAAAACTGCTATCTCATTGCCATCCATATTTTCAGACACTTTGAGACCGTCATGAAGCAGGTCCCGACTTGTGGTAACTGGACAGCATGGCTACTCTAAGGTACGCAGCAAACACCTCAGTTTTTGGGTTATTGTTGGTTACATCCCATAAATAAACTATCAGAATTATTATGTGGGATTTATATCATAGTATATTGTCATAGTACTTGTTGGTAATAATAGCCCCATAGAAATGGCTACAAAGAAAAACCTACCAAGCTACGCAACCGGGGTTGTCATCTTCAATAGTGTATTGCAAGTATGGTGATGGCTGAGATTTGCAGGGGCATGAGCGACCGAAAAAAGGTGTTTCCGACCTGCTCACCAAGCATTTTCCAAACTAACATAATCTGGTTGGTGGTTTGAACCATCCTGAAAAATATTAGTCAGTGGGAAGGATTATCCTATATATGATGGAAAATAAACATGTTCGAAACCAGTAACCAGGAATGTTCAACTTCAATGCAAACAACCGCCATCACCCGATATATTTCGCTGATTCTATCCCTCTGTTTTGTGGGCGACTGGGCGACATTCTAAGCTGGTATATCCCAAGTAACGCACACACATGAGTTCTGGTTACATTCCAACTTTTTGAAAGCTATGCACCTATCTTTCTGTTTAAACCTCAGGTTTGATGAACCCCTGACTTCAAGCTGGTATTGAAACAACTAGCTCTTCCCACTTGAAATACATTCTTATTCCAAGATGGAGAACTTGTCACTTTTTTGTCATTCGTGTTCTCATGAAAAATCCGTGTTGTGGCAATGATCCTAGAGGATGATACATTTTCAATGGCTTGAAAACCACCAAAAAACATGGCGATTTCTATGTGGTTTTAACCATCTCTAAGTTAATTCATGGGCCTGGTGACCTACCTTGAACATGATCTGATCCATAAAGCCAGCTGGATCAAGTGCCGCAGCCGAGGCACATTGAAAGGTGAAGTTCTCACGAGTCGAAATGTTCAAACTGAGTTTTGAGCTCCAAATGTTGCGAAAGATGGGCCGGTGATACGGTGGATGGAAGAAATCCTGCACCAGTTGATAGATGGTTTATCCCACTATTTATATGGTTTCAACCATCCAAGTGGTGATGCTGGATTTCTTCCATCCACAGTATGATGATATGAACTAGGAATGTTCCAGGGGGCTGAACCAACCATTGTGGGGATATATCAGACATGTGTGTATACATGTATATACACATACATACAGAACCAACAATATGTGTGTCCGAAAATGGGCTATACCCTATACCCGCATTGTTGGTAAGATCAAAAAGGACAATGATCATTGACCACGGGATGTTTTCGGCAAGCCGGAATGATCGTCGTGCGGTTTCACTGTGGATTCAAAGTTTCTTGATCTATATAAAACATATCCCCACCATGTACTCTTATTATCAAACGCGGCGGAACATCCGACATTGATACACCATTTTGCCAACTTAAGTTACCCTCTGGTAATTTAACATAGCTATTGAAAATGGCCATTTATAGTGAGTTTTCCCATTAAAAATGGTGACTTTCCATTGCTATGTTAGTTTACCAGAGGGTAAGTTACCTCCATTTCTGGGGGATGTCCGTAAAAAAGCCGTGTTTGATGACACCGGAGGGTGTTTCGAGATTATCATGATGCGGTTTCGCATTCACCAAAAAAGGGCTCTATCGGATATGTCGTTTCATTTAAGTGAAGCTTGACATATTTGGGAATTCCATGATTGGAATATATTGAACCACTATGGGAATATATATATATATATATGGAATATACGGTGCATACTGGATATATCAGAATATAAAATATATTGGAATTCCATTTCTTGTCATCACTACGCCTGTCCACCACCATCATCCCCATAGTCGTCATCAACATCTCATCACTGCCATCATCCTTTCCATCACTAGCCTTGATGCATCGAGTTTCTTCCACCCACTCAATCGCGCTTTTCTCCGCTTAGTGTCCGCGTGTCGCCTCTACCTCTGCAGGTGTGGGCAGGCTTCCGCAAATCAAATAAGTTCAACCTATTGTTTGATATTTGATGCTATCCTTCCATTTCCTTCCAAATCTTTCGAATCCTTGAAAGCAAGAATTGGCCAACAATCAAATTGCTGTAGTCTCTTAATTAATGGATTGGTTTAAGGGAACATTTACAGAAAAAAACAATATTTAATGGGAAAATCTATGGTTTCCTGTAGATTTTCCCTTAAACCAATCCATTGACTTAACCATTCTCCTGTCAGATTGCCTGGTAGTGTCAACCCATACCGAGAGAATTTAAGGATCATCACAAAGAGAGATTTTCAATGCCGACGATGAAAACGGTGACAAAATGGTGAGAAAACGGTGCAAACGGATGTGGCACCTACATCCAGCGCCTAACAAGCATCAAAAAATATCTGGGCATATCACTAGCTATCAGTAATGATATCATAGGTATAGTATTGATTTGATATAATTAGGGTATCATGTGCATATATATATATACATATATATATATATATATGCATATGCATATGCATATGCATATGTATATGTATATGTATATGTATATGTATATTACATAGGGTTGATATCACTAGTTGTCGTACGTCTTGCTAAGCATTTACCATCTGAAATGCATCTCTATTTTTTTCAGATATGGAAAATTCATCGAACATCCATGGGAAATGATCTACTCTTCGGCAATCAAAGGTGGGAATGGCCAATTCCCACTTTATAGATGATTTTGCCATTAAAACCCTCTTAATTTATAGGGGACTTTCCATGCAACAATTGATTACCAGAGGGTAATAGCTAATAAATTGTTGTAATTCATTGTTGCATGGAAAGTCCCCATGCAAAAAGGGATGAAATATGGAAAATATTGAGATGAAATGGAACATGAATGGAATATGAATGGACAATCATCTATGAATTACAACATATCCCATTCATATTCCATTAAATCACAGTGGTCGTCCCCATGAAATCCATCTGATCCTTGATCAACCATCACATCCATGTTAATATCTCACTAGTATTGCTTGTATCCCATTTTATTCCCATTTAAAACAAAAAAAACATGACCAAATCAATAAAATTGCCATACATCATGTTAAATCTGATTGAATCCTATGATATTCTCAGTATATTCCCATTCTGTACCTATAAATCATTGTTGTTGGTCCATTCTGTACGGTTTCTACTATATTCTTGTATGGTCATTATATTCCAATGATATTCTCAGTGTATTCCCGTTACATTCCCAGTATTAAGCATATGAAATCCCTGTCAAATCCCCATAAAATCGCATTAAATCCCATTATGTTCCTATTATATTCCTATTCAATCCCCATAAAAACTCATGAAATCCCATGAGTTTCCATATCATCCCAATTATTTCCCATTCTATTCCCGTTGTTGAAGCCATTTTCGAATGGTACGTTACTACGTCGAAAAAGCCATCCCCCGCAGGCTGCCGCCGAAATCCGCCTTTGGCGCTCAACCTTTGCCGCCCATTCCCATCATGGCCTGGCAATATTTATCATTGTATTAATGATAGAGTACATAATATGTATTTACTATCATAAGGATATAATATTTATTAGTATTGTATTGTATCATTGTATTTGTATTTGTCTTTGTATTTGTCTTTGTATTTGTCATTGTATTGTATTGTATTGTATGTAATGTATGTATCTATGTATTTACATCTTTGCTGATTTTTGGGTGGTTTCCCTTGCTCTGGCCTTAAAGTTTGTGGTGAAGTATTGGAGGCCCAGAATGTGTTTGGCTCGTCTTTATGGTATGGGTCCAGTCATATGACCGCATAGTGCCAATGAACTTCCCACCAAACGCTGTTTAAACATGCCCATAGGATCCATGTATGCCATATATGGTAACATTTACCATCAATATACACCACATGTTAGCATATATACCATACATGGATCCTATGGGATGTGGAAAGCCCAATCGTGTTGGTAAAGCAATGGTAAACCATTCCCGAAATCAAAGGATCAATCCATATGGGTGGTTTCTGGCAGCCAACATTTCAAACTCATAAACCATCCCATTATCATTCACCAATCATTTGGGGTTCAATTTTTGAAGACACTGGCTTTACCACATTCCCCTCTGGTAAGCATTCACACAACTATGGAAAATCACAATTTTTAATTGGTAAATCAACTATTTCTATGGCCATTTTCAATAGCAAACTGTTAGTTTACCAGAGGGTATATCACTAAATTTCACTACATCCCATTAAACCCCATTAAACCCCATTAAACCCCATTAATCATTAAACCCCATTAATCATTAAACCCCATTAAACCTTTACCACATGATGATTTTCCCAATTTTTGTTCTCTAAAAAACCCTGCAACCGACGCCACGCATCTGGCCATCATCATGTTCATCGCCATGGGGTTGATTCCCATCTCAGTGAGGAGCGCAAGGGTAAGGCCAGGGGGGTGTCTGGCCAGGATGACATCATGAATTTTCCGGCTGTGAAAAATCATAGGATTCAATAACCCATTTATACACCATTTCACCCAACTTGGGAGGATTCTGCAATGGAAAGGCTTTTCCACTTTCCGCTTGGCAAGACTACGTGGACTTGCAGCATTGAAGCAACAAGAACAGCTACACTTCTACGTATATATATATATGTATTTATACATATATTTTTATATATATATATGTACGCCTAAATCACGTTCTGGAACATCTCGGGCCAAATCTCATGCACATTGTCCGAAGGTCCGAAACCATTGATTCCAAGACGACCATAATCATTAGGAAAAGGCATGCAATGTCTCCCCCAGCCGTGATTTGTTTCAAGTGCCAACGGGATGGTCAACTCACCATTCATTTGGATCATTTTTCCCATCAAACAATAAGCAAAACACATGAACATCAGCATTTGATGGGGTAAGCCGCAAGCCCAACAATAGAGTCTCCCCAAAAAAGGGGATCCTTTTGACCATTTGACATTTATTTTTCGGCTGGGAATAAAACTTTTTCAGCTCAACAAACTCCAAATCCAGCCGAGAGACTGGTCCTTTGCCTTTTCCTTTTGCGCCTTTGAATTTTCCCTTGGCGATGGCGTCTCCTTTGGTCCAGCCGCAGCCGCCACAGCCGCCACAGCTGCCACCGTCATCCCAGCTGGTTCCCTCACCCCAGCTCTCCGCTTCGCTCCTGGTGACCAAAAATCTGAAACATTGGGATTTTAGGGAAGATGATGGGGGTTTTGGAACAATCATGGTTTTCCCTATGTTCGATGGCCGCTTTGGGGGAATACCAATGAATTTCAGACACACCCATCTATTGCCAGCAAGTAATGGGGATACATGTATCTACCTATCATGCTGCCAATCATCTACCCATCACTCCGGGTGTATCCTGACTTTAGATGTTCAACACGTTGCCAGGACAGATCTTACTGTCAAACATGAGGTTGTAATTGTCCCAATATATCCCGCAGTATCCATATTCTATCCCATTGCATATGGAGAATTCCCCTTCTCATTATCCCACCAAATCCCGTGAAAATACAGCATTTCTGTTGGTAATATCCAAAATGTTGATGGTTACCCTCTGGGAATTTAACAGAAGTATGGAAAATCATCATGTTTGTAGCGAAATCATCGAACTAAATGGGCAATGTCTTCCATAGCTATGTTAAGTTGCCAGACGGTAATGCATATTCATCCAATCATTAATCATTGTTAACATATATTGATTGTAATCATTGTATCCCATTAAAACCCTTCAAATACAGTTTTATTCCGATTGAATCCTGATGAAATAACCATTAAATATCCGCATAAAAAAATTGCCCTGGTGGTTAAACTCCAGAAAAATATCCAATGAAATCCCACTTATCCACTAATCTGGCTGAATTATCCGAAAAAACATCGCCAACCTGAAATTTTTGGTCTTTTGAGGATGATTCACCCTTACAAAGCATAATCTGGTTGGTGGTTTCAATCCCTCTGAAAAATATGAAATTCAGTTGGGATGATGACATTCCCAACTGAATGGAAAAACAAAAGTCATGTTCCAAACCACCAACGGGGTTTTATCTCTATAATGACTATGATATCTCCATTATATACCCATCATATACCCATTATATCCCCATGATCATGATATCCCAAACCACCAATCAGATAATCTTTGGTGACATCGCAGAGACCTCGTTCATTTTTCAGCATATCCCACTGAGATCCCCATTAAAACATGTGGTTGGGAAACTCTGATTGTAGCTCCAACTGGCTCCCTGTTAACCACCGGATACTTAATATTCTGTTAATATCCCCATCAAAATGGTAAATTTTCAGGGTCCAACTGTTTCTTTGGTGGAGGGTAATATGGGTAATATCCCCATTATCCATTAATATCCCCATTTGTATCCCATTAAATCATCAGTAATCCCATTAAATATCCTCATTTGTATCCCAGAAAATATTTCATGAATATCCCGGAATTATCTCCATATCTCCATTCAATATCCCCATCACTTAGTGAAGCTCCCTCCCTCCCTCGGGTCCCTGTGGCAGTTCCCTCGAGTTTCATAGGATTCCGACCTGTTGTTCGGCATTTTATGCATCTGTTCTTCGGGATGTGGATGGGCACACACTTTTATATTTTTTGGGTTTTTTATATGTTCAAGCAGTTCAACCAGTTTGATAACCATCAAGCATGGGGGTTTAATATGGTTTAATGATCAAAACTTCGGGGCTTGACCGTCAAGAAGGAGGGCTCATCCTTTGACTATTTGGAGAACTTTGCTGAAAACCTGCCGAACCTGCCAAGATAAGGATTTTCAAGACATGATGACGGCTATGACGGCTATGCTCATGTTTCGCGGGCAATTTGGAATAAAGTAAGTCTAGGCAAAGTTGGGTGGACATATCTGCCAAGAATGACATTTTGAATCATTTTGACCTATCCCCCCTAGTTGAAAACATGCTACGCAAAAAAGGAGGAAATGGCTCAATCATACGATAGTTTGCTTCTACCAGTGATCATCTAAGTATGGATCAAAATCATTCAAATTAAACACATACAAAACCACTTGGGGGTGCAGTTCCACATGTTCCACAGCCGTGATTGCAGGGACTATATCCCAGCTTATATGGTTGTTATCATAGTATATCATAGTTATATCTCCATAGAAACAACCCCTGGCCTGCACCCCCAAGCTGGATTGAATGGCTCAGACCGGGCAGCCGAACAAGCTGATAGTCTGCAAAAAAAATTGTATCCGAATAAACATCTGACCAGCGAACATGCTGATTGAACTGAATGATACCCTGCCACAGGGCAGGTCAATTCTTCATGGGAGATGGGCATTTTTGATCCGAAACATGAAAAACACCTTCATTCTATGGTCCCAAATATGTGATTAAAAATGCCCTATCAAACTATTAAAAGCATGGTTTCTGGGGGGGGTTAATCTAAACGGAGGGTGGTCACTGTATTTCCCCAATCATTGTCCGAGGTCAAGTCCATGTCTTTGAGGGTCATTTGACAGGTCCAAACCACCGGTCTTATGGCTCGAATCATCAATTTTCTGGAATTTTCTGGAAGGGAACATCAATTTTCTGGAATTTATGGCTCGGTTTCATGGAATTTTCTGGAAGGGAACATCAATTTTCAGCTGAAATCATCTGAAATCTCTTGAAATCAGATAAATGAGCCTGCCTAAGAATAGGGTAACCGCCCAAGGCCGAAGGTGAAAAACAACATTTTCCCCGGGGGCATCTCCAGAACTTTTTTCTTGGGAACTCTTGGTAGCTTAAAGTGGGTTCCTCTTTATGACGGATCCATAATTTTAAGGATATTCCCCTGGTACACACATAGCTTTTTGTGATGGTTACATTTCATCCAAGATATCCATGCTAAAGATACGCCCATTTTTCCCTATGACATATCCCCATAAAGGTATGGGTCAAAATTAGGTACCCCAATAATTGGATGGTGGATACTAAACCAGACTAACATCTGTGGTCCCACATCGGTCTTCCATTTTGACCCACATCCACATGTTCCTGCCAAAACCACCAGTTTTGGTAGAGACCCACGTCCTTCCATGTCTTCCCAATCAACGTTTCTACACCTTGAAGACGTCCCTGAAAGATGAAGGCTTCGAAGGAGACATAATCACCTGGAAAAGCCACACGAATGTGGATCTTTTCTGGGGATTTAACTCATCAGTTATGGATATGTACTGTATAGGGCATATATATATATATATGTATGTATCTATAAACATATTTATGTATATATATATATATATAAAATGTATATTATATATGTATATCATATATATATATACACATATACATACATAAGGCATTTTTTCCTCATGGCTGCAAGTGACGAAGCGTCGTGGCCGCAAACAAAAAAATGAGCGCTCAAAAACTTGCCGATGAGGCAATGGTGGTGATAATGATGGTGATAATGATGGTGTTAATTTGTAATGATTTAAATGGTATCAGTTAACCGGTAATACACTATACACTATTAATCACTAGAAGATTTTTCTTAATATTGTAATGATTTGGAGGTTTCCTAAAATGGTGGATACTCCAAGTCACCATGGCTAAGTCATGGTCTAATGACTTGGATGATTTAGGGGTACCCCCATTTTAGGAAACCTCCATTTTAATAGTATTGGTTAATAGTTAGTACACAACACACTATTATACATGTTTGTGGTAATATTGAAATACATGTTATAATGGTTGTAACATTGATACTCTTGATATAAGCTGTTACATAATCAATGATCTTATTGTCTTATTGTAATATATAGTACGTTCATTATTGTCTTATTGTAATATATAGTACGTTCATAATCATACGGATTGCGATGATCTTAATCATCATAACGATGACAAGTATGGTAATAATTATTGTTGACATCAAATGAGGTATACTTGGGATGTATCATAGATGCAAGCATGCGATCGAGGTCCGGCACAGGGAACGTAATACGTTGTCCTGGGTGAGGACTGTGTTTCTGAGGATAAAGCAATTGCTTTCCAGTGCTTAGTTCACTTAGTTCAAGCTCCAGCCAAGGCTGTACGAAGACCCAAAATGTGCTGGTAGTCAAGCAATCTTCGCAAGTGAAAAGTCCTTGAAGATCACTCCCATTTCTCACATGCCTCGCTTAAGGACTTCATAGTTGAAGCTGGCTCTTCATCCTAAACCCATATTTCTCTGGATTCCAGCGTGGACTCATGGATTAGACCATACACCATGGTCACTGCTGAGCTGCAGCTCCTGCAAGCAGGTGACCCCATCACCCGTTTGGCTTCATAGTCCCGTCATGATTTTGCCCAACATTGCCGTAATTTGGGGTATCAACCATGGGGCGACGGGATTTGTTTTTCTCAGGCACCGGCCTTGTGGACGTTTTTGTCCTTATTGATCAATTTCACCATATTCTATCGGTATTTGCTAAGTCTTTGACGGGTAACTTGGTGTTGCAAACCCAAAGCTGATCTCCACCTAAGTGACAAACTTAGGTATGTTTTCTCTAGCACTTTCTCCAGTCTGCTTTTTTCTCAGAAATGGGAGATCTCCAAAGCCGTGGTTTTCAGTAAAATGTCGAAGTCCCATGCTTCTGTGACCACACTTTTATCATCCCATTCCCAATGCCAGGGACCAAAAAGGCCTGATTTGAAGGGCATGTCATTTGTGTTCTTCCTGTGGCCGACAGGTGAACGACAGGACCAGGTGAAGGGTTTTTCCAAGGATGTAGATGAAAAACACGGGTGCGGCTGTGTCTGAAAATGGCTAAATGGCTTTTCCTTCAAAAGGACTATTTACATCTTTAATGTAGTGGGAAAAATGATGATAAACCATCAAACTTTGGGCTTCTCTATTTTCAAAGCCATGCAATGCCATGCAAGTGCTTGAAACCACCAGTATCCGTGAGCCACCAATCACATCGCTTGGGCAATTCAACCATCCCAAAGCTGAAAGGAACAATTGAAAATCTGGCCATGTACCATGGCCACGGAAAATCACATTTTTTTTTTTTCGGCAAATCATCGCTAAATGGTTCATTTTCCATAGTTATGTTACAGGATGGTGCCTCCCAGTTATAAGTTGGTTTATGAAGCCCATTAACTATAGTTCTATCTAGCATAAACCGTAGAATTCAGCCACAGCCATATCTCAACTGAACGCTATCCAACGGGGCCCCATTTCAGCCAACAGGGGCCATTATTCATCACTATTCATGGATATTGACAATGAAAAATCCCATTAAACCACCACAAATTTGGGATAATTCCTCCATCAAAAAAGTATCAATGGATTGGTTTAAGGGAAAATTTACAGGAAACCATAGATTTTCCCATTAAATATGGGGCTTTCCGGTTAAAATTTTCCCTTAATCCAATCCATCAAAAAAGTATCACTTTTGGTCCCCGCCTCTGCAAGTAAATATCATCACTCCAGCCCTCCTGTTGCGAAGCTTGCTCGGAGAATTTTTGCTCGGGCTTTCCACTCAAAAAATAACGATCACATATCAACAGCATCCCAGCTGGTTGGTGGTTTCAACCCATCTGAAAAATATTAGTCAATGGGAAGGATTATCCCATATATTATGGAAAATAAAAAATGTTTGAAACCACCAACCAGCCAGTCTTGTCTAGAGTTTCAACGTATTTTTTTTCAGTTTTTGATCCTTAGATCACACACACACATATTGCTGGTGAGATAAGCCATACTTTGGAGGATTTTACACACCAAATTTTCCAACTCTTGATGGTTGAAGCAGGTAAATTCCGATTTTTCTTGGTTCAATCGCTATACAATACGGGTCTGTCTCAAACTGGGGTCCCAAAATTTAAAATGGCAAGTCTAATACGGAACGTACTCTTTATGAACCCTTGCATCTTACCACAAAATGAAAGCTTTTATCTTTTGATGCGCGTGAACCATATTCCACCCCATTTTGGATGATGAAATATGAGGCATCTCCCAAACTTTTCATGCCAATCCCATGAACTCTCCCTTTCTTTGAGATCCCCACCCACCTTTTTTAACGCTTCCCCAAACGACAAACAACGACGAACCATGATCCCCACGGTGCGTTTGTTTGGACTTTTCGCTCCTTCTGCAGTTCAGGGCAAACGATAAAACCAAAGCCTTTCAGGGCATTGTAACCTGCAGATCTTGAGATCGTAATCGGAATCCGGGATCGGACCGAAAGATCATGGGAATATCAAAAGGGTTATGGCATGGGGAGTTCAGAGGATTTTTTGTATATATAATGGGGATATGCATGATGGCATATCTAAGTTGATTTGGTTATTTAATAGGTATTATAGAATTGATAATATCCATGAATAGTGATTAAGAATAGTGATTTAACTCGATTTGGGCTTGATTTGGATTAATAGTGAGGATACCATGGGGATAGTTCATTTTTTTGATGTGGCTTTAATGGGATATTTCATGGTGAATATCCATTCATAGTGATTGATAATGGAATGAATATCGATTACCCCCTGGCAATCAAACGTGGCTTGCTGGAAATCCGTCATTTAGTTCGATGGTTTTCCATGTTTTCCAAGCGAACTAAACCTCCATCTATTGGGAAGTTTCCATGGTTGATCGAAAGAAAACCCGACTCATGGGGGCGCAAGCCCCAACGACATAGCTGTAGAAAACAGGGGACGTGATAATGAACCATGAGTTGTTTTTTTCCCCATACAATTTCAGACAAACCCATTTTACCATGGTCTAAGACCCATAAGAATGACAGCCCAAGTGCACTCAAAGTAGGGTCGGGGTTGTCCTTAGGTTGATGGAATATAGGCACATCTATAGGCAGCTAAAGCCATCAGGGTTTCCGGAAACATATGTTCCTTACACTAATTTTGGGATGTTGGGAAAGTTTCAAGGAGATAATCAGCTGGTTGGTGGTTTCAACCCTTCTGAAAAATATGAAAGTCAGTTGGGATGAGTATTCCCAATATATCAGATCAGATATCCATTCAACGCAAAACCATGGGCATTTGACTGACAGCCAATGGAGTTGTTTCTAGCTGCTTTCACCGTAAAACATCCCCAAAGTAACCCAATTAGAGGTGTCCTAAAACCGGGGGTACCCTCAATTCATCCACTCATTAGAGCATGACTTCGTATTGAAACAACGAAGGTGCCTTAGGGTTCCTTCATGACTTAAGAAACTCCCATGTGTTCCATTCATATTTGGCACTTGTTCCAGCAAGGAGACTACTATTTCATGGATTTAGCAGGTATTCAACTGATTAAAACCACAATTATGGTCTTTCACTTCACCCATCTGAGGCCTCCACTTTTCACGGTGCCTTTGTAGGTGCCGATGCTATCCTCCTTCTCTCCACCGGCAGCGCAAGGCATTCCCGGCGCCGGAGCCGTTAGCCCGGCGCCGAGGCCCGGTAGGGGCAGCCCAAGGCCCGGCAGCCCCAGGCCGGCGCCTGCCGGGCTTTCCCGACCACAAAACAAACATGGCAGCCTCTGGTGATAGCATGGCCCAGTCGAGACTGATTCACCCATGAAACATGGTGATTTTCCATGATTTTCCCATAGTTTTTGGTATTACCAGATAGAAAAAGGCTAGCAATACCTTAAACATATCGAAGCCTGGCAGGGTGGGAGCAGCTGGTGGCATCATGGTCGACTGTGGTCCCACCTGCCGACAAAAAATCCACGGGCGGATCCAAGGGATCCCAGGTGACCCAGGAACCGAAGACCTCAAAGCCTGGGGTGTCCAATAGCTGGATGGTTTTTTTCATGGAAAATCCTACCCGGCCTGGTGAACTAACATAGCAATGGAAAATGGCCCAGTCGAAATAGTGGATTTTCCCATGAAAAATGGGTGGATTTTCCATTGCTATGTTAGTTCACCAGAGGGTATCCATAAATAGATGATAACTAGGGCTAATACTGTTCGATGATGTCCAGCTGTTTTATTAAAAAAAACCACTTGGGGATGACCCCTCTTAGAATTCCCATCATTCCGTCGAATTCCGTCACAATGAGGTCACAACAAAACTCATCCAGATAAGATATTGATCTTTTGTACCCTGCAACCGGGTACTCTTAGATAGCCTGCAACCAGTTTTTTTTCAGCTGGTTAGTGTGGTCATTTCCACAGCCGCATCCTATTCTTGTGGCTACTCAAGTTTGAGCCGGGTCATCGAAGATAACCACAAGGGGTGGCCTTGTTTTGGCATTTAACATTCGAAGATTGGGTTGGAATGAGCTTGAGAAAGAGCCATACACCAATATGCCGATAAGTGTTGAGGTATGAGGAAACATGATCATGGAACTAGCATCATTAAACATCCAGAATTTAAAAGCAAACAAATTGGGGATGTGTCCAAACTTCGGCAGTAGACCAGTGGTGGATCGTGCCACTGGCAGATTTTGGCCACTCAGAGTTGGAGTGGTAATCTCAACCCTTCAAAACATATTGGCCAAGTACCAATCTTTCGCACACATCATGTGCGGTTTGGAATGGATCCTGAAATTCTAGCCACAAAGAAATTCTTTATCCCAACAACCAGTAATTTTGCAATGACAACCTGTGTGTTCTAAGTCTTGCGACGCGCTGCTGTTTTTCTAACTGCCCTGTGGGACTCACCGCCTTTTGCTTGGGACTCGTACAATGGGATCATAGTATCCAAGAGTGTTAGAGACGCTGTTGGCAACCTCGATGGTCAACTTTGGATCGTTGTCGAAAACAACATGCTTATTGGTAGGGTGCTCACTTGGAGAATGCCAGCTTTTGGTCCCAAAATCTTCCTCGGATGTACTCTCCGGCAGTCACATGGCTTGCCGGAAAATCCCGCCACCGAGTTATGATTTTCCCACTGATTTGCCAGCCATGTTTGACTACCGTTGATTGTTTGGTCCGATTTTCTATCCCCATGAAATAACGATCAAATCCCATACATGTATCATCTTTCAGTCCACAGGACAGCCAATTTATACCATCTGATTGTACTAGTTGGCTGGTTGATCGTTTTCCCTACTGTGAGTTAATTCATAATCCCCAATGACCCAGGTTCATAACTCACCCTCCAAAAAATCCCCAATCTGGGTATTTTCGTCATGGCTATGGCTGTGACATTGTTCAGCCGCCAACCTTGCCCTTGGCGTCTTTGAGATCTTTGGCGCGGGGCCTATGTGGATCGCCATGAATGGAAACTGAGCGACCGATGGGAAACAAACCATGCCATGCTGGATTTCTCAAAATTTCAACACGACTCACAAATTTTTAAAGGGAGAACATGACGATCAGCCAGTGGTAACCCTGTTTGCAGACAAACCCGCATGGGCATATATATAAATATAAAGATAGATAGATAGATAGATAGATAGATAGATAGATAGATAGATTAGATAGAAAGAAAGAAAGATAGATAGATAGATAGATAGATAGATTAGATTAGATTAGATTAGATAAGATTAGATAAGATTAGATAAGATTAGATAAGATTAGATTAGATAGATGGATAGATAGATAGATAGATAGATAGGTAGATAGATACATGTAATATATTTATTTAAACACATATGTATCATCTCTATATCACAATAATTACGCATATCATAGACCCAAGTGCACGCATCACCAGGAAATCAAATGCTCAGAGCAGCCTTCTTAGTTACTTCCCCAGACGCACACCAACCACTTTTCATTTTTTTCCATGAGGGATTTGTTACAGTGCCGCGATTTGATCTTCAACAGCAGAGCTGTCGCCACCATATTCTTCATGACCCCATGCAACCACAGATCCATCCTGTAGGATTGCTGTCCCCACCAGCACTTGGAGCCCCCGCATGTGACGACTGATTCGTCTGTCAGGATTGCAGCAAAGACCATACTTGTGGCCTGCACTTGCTGGACATTCTTAAGCTGATCTTGAACGGCAGAGCTATCGCCACCAGCATGTGGAGCGCCCCAAGTAACAATTGATCCATCAGCCCGGATCGCATCAAATGCAAGCTCTGTGACCTGAACCTGCTGAACACCCATGAGCTTTTCTGGGACAACATACTCGAACATTGCATTTGTGCCCCATGTGACAACATTTCGCCGTCCGACAGAATCGCAGTAAATGTAGGTCCTCGGGCTTGCACTTTACACCTTTGAGCCCACCTTGAACCGCAGAAGAATCACCACCAGCGGCATGGCCCCACGTCACCATTGAGTTTCTGTTGAACTTGAGAGCTGTCGCCTCTTGTGAATCGCCCCACGTGGGTTTCCATCGGATCAAACCATGCCCAGCAGTGACAAGTCCTCGACTGTGGAGGACAACACGGAAAGGCTTTCAATGCGACCGGCAACGCTACATTTACTTGAAGCATCGATCTGTATCCAATCAAAGAAAAGGAACTCCAACATATGCCTTCCAAGATATCTCGAGCCAAATAGCTCAACTGTAGCATATAAAAGAAAGTCCATTGGACTTCCGTAAACGGAAGAGTGGCAGCCACACTCTCAAGGTCCATTTTGGCCTCGTTTCCGCGAAACAACTCGCCTTGTGCCCTTTATCAATTGACTATATTGATGAACATATTCAATTGCTCCATCAAGCCAATTCTGGGAGGTTGCCCTTTGCTAAACATAGCTATGGAAATCACGCTTTTTATTAAGTAATCATCTAAAAATAGTCATTTCTCCATAGCAAACTGCTAGTTTTACTGGAGATGAGCAGTTGGGCAAGATCCAAAAATCCTGGTCCTCTCACCAGAATGGCCCAGTTCTGTTTGTTCACAGCGGAACATGGCCTGTGTAGAGATGATTGCCTCTGAAACCATGGAACATTTTGCACCATTTTCTATGGCGAAGTGAAATCACCAGAGAGTTATTTCAAAATTTCAGGACAGCTCCAGCATTTCTATGGTAACCCCATGTTGCCCCCACATCTTGTTGCGGTTCCAGCCGTGATTTACCACGATTTTTGACATGGATTCAGCGGTTCCAGCGGCCTGCCGTTACGTGCATCTAGGAAGGCCGTGAAAGACACCTCCGACCTGGCTGTGGAGAAGCCCAGCACGGATGTTTTTTCTGGGTAAAACCATGCCATTTTACCAGCCATGACTGGGAATGGTCAACATACCACCTATAAAAATGGTGATGACTGGGGGATGGTAAACATGGCATTGTGGAATACCCACATTAGATGATTTTTCCTATGAAAACCATGGAATTTTCCACATCAGTTTTGTTTGTTTTCCTGTAAACATAAGTGCCGAATATCAGGGAGAAAGGATATTTCATGGGGATGGCATGGATATTTTTTGGGGATTCTAAAGAGGATATCATAGGATATACTGATATACTGTATATACTGTATAAGCAACACTATCTGGATTTTGATGATTTTGGGGATATGTTCGCGCATGGATAGCATGGGGATATATTGGAAAATATCATAGGGATATCATGGGTTTTTCCCTTAGACACTCACCTTTTGGGATTTGTGTGTGTTGGAAAATGGTGTACTCCTAAATCCACTGAATAGTCATCATTTGCCCTGCAAAAAATTGCCATTTGGAGGGTATACTGTATGCTCCATTCTCAGACACACCCATATAGCAATCCCCGACTAGACGCAGAAGAATTCCGTCCAATTCTAGTCGAGAAATTCAACCTTTTCTATCTTTGGGGGTCAAGGTTACTATGGCCAAGCTATGGCCAAGCCTACAAAAAATGGGGATTTCCCTGGGGATTTCACGGCTTCAACATCACACGACTTGGGATAGCATCAAGCATGGACGTTTTTCCTTGGGGGTGCCGGGGGTTTCCAAGCTGCATATGTTGGGATATAACCCTTACAACTACGGTTATGTAAGCCACTTATTCGTGGAACTGCACCCCAAGTACGGATTAGGAGCACGAGAATGGATATGAGAACCACCAGCAGGAATCTGGGATACCCAATGACATCAAGCATATGCAGATACATGCGGATATCATTACACGCATTTACACAACATGCGGATGTTTTTTGGAGTTTTGATGATTCAAACCTTAGCACCCTGCACGAAAAGTCCATCTAGTGGGAAGTCATCTTGGTGCCGTGACTCTCTGGGGATCCCCATCAAACAACAATGGAATCATGTGAACTTACGGACATGATCGGGATGTACTTAAAGTGAATACATGAAGCATAGGGCAATGTCCTGCCCCCCCAAAAAAGTTGTACGCTATCGAAAAACTGGGAAGAACTTATGATAGACACAGTCCCTGAAAACAGATTGGGCACATCTTCCATGTTGGGAAACAGCACTATTTTCCATATTTTCTGGGGTTGAAGCCGGTGAACTCCCCATTTTTCGTAAATCCCCCATGGGTTGTTGTTGGAAGTCTTCATCCCTATGCTCTCACTTTGGAACATCGGAGTAGAGGGGCCCCAAACAGCAAGTTAGCTAGGCGAACGATTCGAGTTATATGATTTTATATGGATGTATAAAAAATGTATGAGGGACATATTGAATTGGTAAGATACCGCAACTATAACCTACCAAACGCCTGGTAGGGTGCCCCTTTCTGTACCGGAGAAATCTTCACGGCTCAGGCTCCGACCCTACGTTGAATTCTCTTCCCAGGTAGTGCTTGTGCACGTAGCAGTCTTCATCTCAGCGACCACCGGCATCCCCATACCATTCCGTTGCGAAGTGGGGTTGAACCAGTCCATGAAAACCAACAAAAACTCCAGAGGACCCCACAGAATCCAGTTTTTCATCCCCTTTCTTTCCATCACTTCTAGGCTGTGGTTTACCAGGGTTTTTGTGTTTATAGGACATGAAAGTTTCCTAAAATGGGGTACCCCAAATCATCCAAGTCATGGATGACCATGGCTTAGTATTGAAATCCATGCTCACTGGATCCCCCACTTTAAAAAAACACCATATAACTACAGTGCATGGGCCCTCCCCCAGTTAAAAGTTGGTTTATAACCCAATCTAAATATAGTTTTAAGTATCATACACCAACTTGTTATTATAGTTATGTTCACCAACTTAGCTGTAACGAACTGGGGCTCCATCCTGTACCATGGGACTTATACACAAACTCATCACATCACATCGGGGCTCGCTGGGGCTCACGGCTGATTCCTTGCCCCCTCAGCTGATCGCTGGTGATAAAACCAAAGCCCTTGTCCTCATCCACCGTCCTCGAACAGGAACCAAAGTGGTCTGGGTTCTATCTGAAAATATCTGAAATCTGGAGATCTCGTGCCATTGTTTTTTGGGGATGAATAGTGAAAAACTCTTGATTCAATAGTCATTAGACATTCCCAAAGCAAAAATGACATAGATAATCATAGATAAACTTCGAGATCAACGATTTTGGACTTCGATTTTCCCCACATGTTTTTTTGAAAACACTCTGGTGGTCACCATATAGCTCCATAATTTCCCATTACCCTAGGGCAAACTAATCAGACTGGAAACCATGGCCTATTTATGGATGATTTCCCGATTTTTCAATGGTGATTTCCACATCTTTTCGTATGTTTTCCGCAAGGTATATCCCCCATTATATCCCCATGATTGATCCAAATTAGCCCCAAATCAAGTTAATTTTTCTTCACCATGAAATATCCCATCTCAGATCCCCATTCACCAATGATCTCCTGATTCTTCACTATCAATGCATAGGAATTAACCATGAAACATCCCCATCCCCAACCAGTCTCCTGACAACACCCAGGAACGTCCCCAGGATCTGATCTCCATTGGGCGACTGCGCGGACGAGCTGGAGGGTGTCATGGAGGCGATCCTGGTTGAATGATTACTATAAGAACTGATAGTTGATGATCATCTGAATAATCAATAGTTATTACTATAAATCTTACTATAACTATGATATATTATGACTATTGTGATGTAAATTGCTTGGCTAATAATCAATGATCGTTGTAATATGTTGTAATAGCTTGTCGTTTCATAATAGGCCAATACTTATCAATTAGTATCAAAAAGGAATTATAATAAGAATAATATAGGATAAAACCAATTAGCCATAGTAATAATAATAGTAGTAATAATAATAGTAATAATAACCACGTCGAAAACAATAAGAACGAAAAGAATGATCATGATGATGATGATGATGATGATGATGGCAATAATAAGAATACACGCAAGAATACGTATCATTCATCAATCTAAATTGTTGGGTGATTTTTAGTGCACTTGCCCAGAGCTAAGAAACTAACTTTTTGATCAGGGTATAATTTGCAAGTGATGACAGAACCACACATGACGACAGAACATCAGGATGGTTCAGCAAATGTTTTCGGACAGGAAAACATAGAAACACAAGAAACAAAGCTGAATGGATAGCCAACACAAATGCATACGATTCACATGATATCTAGTGGGATATCAACAAGTGCAACAAGAATTGACAGCTTCTAGGGGACCACAGATCATTACATTTTGTGACCAACACTGGTAAAAAACATGGATGTCAACTCAGGTGGTTCGGTAGGCGACTGCTCAGACAGCCAGCTGTCTTCAGAGTCCATTCTACCACTTTCCTTCACTTGACTCAGATATTTCCATTTGGACTTTGCTCTTGAGCTCTTTATGATCCTTGGATGCCCTTCCCAGCATCTTCCCCGTCTGGCCATGGATCAAAAGCAAAGCCCAATTCCCCTGCTATTGCTCACAGAGATTCCTCAGCCCAATCATGGGAAACTCATCCCATTCATCCTCAAAAAAGCAGAAGATACAGCTGCCATTCTTCACCTTTCCCGGCCTGTGTGGGCGTTTGCACCGGTGCCGGTGGCGTCTTCACCACCGGTGCCGGTTGCGGAGGCAGCTCGGGAGGCAGCGTCCCGGCCGCGAGCCCCGGCAGCAGCCCGGGCATCGGCAGCGGAAGCCCCGCAGGCAGCGCGGCGCTCAAAGCCGCGGGGAGCCCTGGCAGCGTGGCGCCCGGCAGGGCACCCGGCAGCATTGCTGGGAGCCCCGCTGGGAGGCCCGGGGGCAATGTGGCGCCCGGAAGGGCTCCAGGCAGGCCGGGCAAACCGGAGAGCAGCCCGGGCAAAGGCAGCAGAGGTAAAGGAAGGACACCGGCAGCTAAACTGGTGGCAGCTGCACCTGGCGAATCTGTTTGTGGAATAATTGGAGCAAAGGTCAGGACCACAACTGGTGCTTGCACAAGAGTGCATGATTTGGATACGTTTAGATATGGGTATGTCTCAAAATGAGGAGTGCGGCCCGGGAAGTTTGACTAGGGGGTATGATTCGTGGGTATGATTCGGGGTATGGTTCGGGGTATGGTTCGGGGGTATGGTTCGCGGCCCTTTA
>Ga0126342_10006275_pt1 | contig 21044 bp, 18 predicted proteins | sample Cyp1metagenome_FD_92528 | JGI IMG/M metagenome (GOLD analysis project Ga0126342, IMG submission 92528) | Coral microbial communities from Lord Howe Island, Old Settlement Bay, Australia - Cyphastrea 1 metagenome | ecosystem: Host-associated > Invertebrates > Cnidaria > Coral ...
CATTCCATTACATTATATTGCATTGCATTGCATTGCATTCCATTCCATTACATTATATTGCATTGCATTGCATTGCATTCCATTCCATTCCATTCCATTACATTGCATTGCATTGCATTGCATTCCATTCCATTCCATTCCATTCCATTATATTGCATTGCATTCCATTCCATTCCATTACATTATATTGCATTGCATTGCATTCCATTCCATTCCATTGCATTATATTGCATTGCATTGCATTGCATTGCATTCCATTCCATTCCATTACATTATATTGCATTGCATTGCATTCCATTCCATTCCATTACAATATATTGCATTGCATTGCATTCCATTCCATTCCATTACATTATATTGCATTGCATTGCATTGCATTCCATTCCATTACATTACATTCCATTGCATTGCATTCCATTCCATTCCATTACATTGTATTGCATTGCATTGCATTCCATTACATTATATTGCATTGCATTCCATTCCATTCCATTACATATTATTGCATTGCATTGCATTCCATTCCATTCCATTCCATTACATTATATTGCATTGCATTGCATTCCATTCCATTGCATTACATTATATTGCATTGCATTGCATTCCATTCCATTCCATTACATTATATTGCATTGCATTGCATTCCATTCCATTCCATTACATTACATTCCATTGCATTCCATTCCATTCCATTACATTATATTGCATTGCATTGCATTACATTCCATTCCATTCCATTCCATTACATTACATTACATTCCATTCCATTCCATTACATTACATTACATTACATTCCATTCCATTACATTACATTACATTTCATTCCATTCCATTCCATTCCATTCCATTCCATTCCATTACATTACATTACATTACATTACATTACATTGCATTCCATTCCATTACATTCCATTCCATTCCATTCCATTCCATTCCATTACATTACATTCCATTCCATCCCATTACATAACATTACATTACATTCCATTCCATTACATTCCATTCCATTCCATTACATTACATTCCATTCCATTCCATTACATTCCATTCCATTCCATTACATTACATTCCATTCCATTCCATTACATTACATTACATTACATTCCATTCCATTACATTACATTACATTCCATTCCATTACATTACATTACATTGCATTCCATTCCATTCCATTCCATTCCATTCCATTACATTACATTACATTCCATTCCATTCCATTACATTACATTGCATTACATTCCATTCCATTCCATTCCATTGCATTACATTACATTACATTCCATTCCATTACATTCCATTCCATTACATTACATTACATTCCATTCCATTACATTACATTACATTCCATTCCATTCCATTACATTCCATTCCATTCCATTCCATTACATTACATTCCATTCCATTCCTTTCCATTCCATTACATTACATTACATTCCATTCCATTACATTACATTACATTACATTCCATTCCATTCCATTACATTCCATTCCATTACATTACATTACATTCCATTACATTACATTCCATTCCATTCCATTACATTACATTCCATTCCATTGCATTACATTACGTTACATTCCATTCCATTACATTCCATTCCATTACATTCCATTACATTCCATTCCATTACATTACATTCCATTCCATTCCATTACATTACATTACATTCCATTCCATTCCATTACATTACATTCCATTCCATTCCATTCCATTACATTACATTACATTCCATTACATTCCATTCCATTCCATTACGTTACATTACATTCCATTACATTACATTCCATTCCATTACATTACATTCCATTCCATTCCATTACATTACATTACATTACATTACATTCCATTACATTACATTCCATTCCATTAAATTCCATTCCATTCCATTACATTACATTACATTACATTCCATTACATTACATTCCATTCCATTACATTACATTACATTCCATTCCATTCCATTCCATTACATTCCAGTACATTCCATTCCATTATATTACATTACATTCCATTCCATTACATTGCATTCCATTCCATTCCATTCCATTCCATTACATTACATTCCATTCCATTACATTACATTGCATTACATTCCATTCCATTCCATTCCATTGCATTACATTACATTACATTCCATTCCATTACATTCCATTCCATTACATTACATTGCATTCCATTCCATTACATTCCATTCCATTACATTCCATTCCATTCCATTACATTACATTCCATTCCATCCCATTACATAACATTACATTACATTCCATTCCATTCCATTACATTACATTCCATTCCATTACATTACATTCCATTCCATTCCATTCCATTACATTACATTACATTCCATTCCATTACATTACATTCCATTCCATTCCATTCCATTCCATTCCATTACATTCCATTCCATTCCATTACATTACATTACATTACATTCCATTCCATTACATTACATTCCATTCCATTCCATTACATTAAATTCCATTCCATTCCATTACATTACATTACATTACATTCCATTACATTACATTCCATTCCATTCCATTACATTACATTACATTCCATTCCATTCCATTCCATTACATTACATTACATTCCATTCCATTATATTACATTACATTCCATTCCATTACATTACATTCCATTCCATTCCATTCCATTACATTACATTACATTCCATTACATTACATTCCATTCCATTCCATTCCATTACATTACATTACATTCCATTCCATTCCATTACATTCCATTCCATTCCATTCCATTCCATTCCATTCCATTACATTACATTACATTACATTCCATTCCATTACATTACATTACATTCCATTCCATTACATTACATTCCATTCCATTCCATTACATTACATTCCATTCCATTCCATTACATTACATTACATTCCATTCCATTCCATTACATTACATTACATTACATTCCATTCCATTACATTACATTACATTCCATTCCATTCCATTCCATTACATTACATTACATTACATGCGTACGTACGTACATAGTGGAAAACTGTGTCCTGCGATGGCGCTCCCGCAGAAGGAGCCGTCCCGGAGGCATCAGAAGTGCAAGGTGCCGGGGGTTGAGTCGAGTCGTGATGACCTGGTGGCCCTCGACATCCCACGTTGATGTTGGCTCAAGGCAAACCAGGCCAGGCCAAGGATGTTTTTTCTTTGACATTCAACAAGTTTTTCATTTCTGTTTTAAAGGAATGCCTGTTGGCGAAGAGTGGGCCACTTTGGGGAACTGGGGTAGTTTTTCAATTCTTCAGCCCTTTCTGCCGTTTGAGTCATCCTTGGCCCGCCGGAGTTACCAGTGGTTTGCTCACTTCACCCTTCGTGTCTCCGCGAAACCGTGGAAGACCTTGTGACAGTGAAACCAGGAGTCATAGATTAACCTACTGGGTACGACTACTTGGGGGTGCAGTTGGGGTCATTAATGGATGATATAACCATCCAGATTCTAACCCCCATAAGTTGGGAATTTCAACTTCATAACCATGGTTAGTCACCAACAACACTCAGGTTCAAGACCCTTGTCCTCCAACTGTTGGTTGCATCCTCTGCGCCGCAATGTCGAGCATTCCAACTATTGCGTTGTTCGTTTCTTCGTTGTGTTTGGTGCATGCAAAGCGAGAGTCCGATCTCAATGGTGGATGCTCAGCTGCAGCCTCAAGCTCACAGTTGCTATAGCTCAAGTAACGCAAAGGTTGGATATCCAATAATATTGGTGTATATATGTATTACACACATATATTTGATCCACATCCACATGTTAGACTAAGCAAGAGACTGCCGCACTGCTGCAACCAAGAGTGACGGATATTGTGGATGTTCTGTACATATGTTAGATATAATATATATATATATATATAACCCAGCCAGATTCAAACGTGAAAGTCAGTTTGGAAGATTAATACAGAGAAGGACCCAGTCCCTGCGCTATGAGGAATGCTGCGACCTGAGAGGAGCGACGGCCAGTTGGTGGTTGGAACGCAGCTGATGTGCCCCAAAGTATTGCGATCACATGGGCTCTGTCCTCATTTTTTTGGAGGCCAACAGGTTAACAAGGAAAAAACAATGTGGGAATGCATGGGAAGATATGACTGATACTGCATTGCTCAGCCATGGTTGCCATGTCTCCTCTTGCCCACAACATTTTTTTTCCTAAGAACACCCAAGAAGTTGTTGGTGGTGGTGGTGTACAGGGACGAGGGACAGTTGGAGACTGCGAACCCAAGCAATGAGTGTCTAGTCGATCAGTACCGCTATTTGGGAGCACCCTACCACTTCAACATAGATTCAAACTCATTTTTGGGTAAGCCAATCGCAGGGGACAGTCGTTTGCAGCCCCTTTCCAGTGACAGCGCATGCGCGCTGATGGATTCTGATGGATTCTTCGACGCTTGTGCTTCGTTGGCGCACGAGCGCGCCCAACCAACAAGCTTGTACAAGAACCACTACTTTTTCACCTTGGCGGGCGCGCCGCGGAATTTGCGATAAGCGAAGCGCTCCTAAGCGGTCAGCGTGGCATGGCGGTGCTGTTAACTTGCACGCTTCGATTCAAAACATAAAGCGACGCAACCAAGGCAGGGATCCTGGCTGGACGCCACCACGCAGGCTAAGTTTTTCTTGGTGGCAAGGCCGTTCTTTGTTTTGGGGAACTTGAATAAGAAAATGGGCGGCCGTGAAGGCGTCCTTGTGGCACAGTGTTGTGCGAGTGCAGTTGGTTTCGCTGCCTTTGGGGACATGTTTGTCCTGTTGATTTGGGTTGAAAGATGGGGTGTTGTTTCCACCTTTTTTCAGCAGTTTCTTTGCAGGATCTGTGGAACAGCATTTCCGCACAACACAACCCAAGAAGCCGTGCAATGTTTTTGCGCCTGGGCTGGTGGGAGAAAACATGGCGTGCCAAATCCGTAATTATTGTCTCTTGCGTATAACTCATACATTTTCATACCTTTTGCTCATAGCATGTGAAGTGAAACGCTGATGAAGTGTTTTCACTCTTTGCAAACCCACGGTCAAGTCCTGCAAGCAGCGGCAACTAAGGTTTCATGTCTGGACAATGCGAATCTCCGTGCAAATGTTTCCAGGGCTGCGCATCAGATGTTGTTGTCCGACACAGGCCACTCCCATGTTTGTACGGTTTCCAAGCATGGGATGGATAGGGTCAAACGAGATGTTTCGAACTGAAGGTTGTACGCAACGCATATACCGAAACCATTGTCAAGCAGCTGCGTAGGGGCATCGCACCGTTCGCAGGTGGACGGCGACTTTCAAAAATGTGAATGACGCCACCTCTTGCGGCAACCAGACGTCCAGAGCCCCTCTGCCGACATTTTTGACGGCGTAGCAACAACACAGTGACATGTTTTTTTCCCGTGTTCCACAGGGGTGCAGTGGGTTAGCGCTTATTTTGATCAGTTTTCTTGGCCCAGCTCCAGTTGGGTGAGAGTGAATCCCAGACTCCCGCTGATCTACACAGCTCTTTCTCCCAACGTTTTGTTTCTAGCAACGGCGGCACCTGCAGCATTTCTGATCTGAGCAATATCAACTCTGCGCCTCGCTTCCCGATTGAACGCCTCCCTTGAAAGGGCTAGTGATGGCCAGCTGAGGCTTTGCTGACCATACCTCGGGAGTACTTTCGTGTCAAAGCAGCATTTGGAGATGTTTTACACATGAATCCATCCCTTTGACGCAAGAATCTGTTGATTGTTGTACGTGGATGGTCTTCAATACGCAATGATCTCACAACTCAACATTGCTTGTTTCAACCCAGTCCCCTTCAAAAATGTCAGCACAACCGTCTAGTTGAATCTTCCGAACCCTTTCCAGATTCAATACAACTGTTCGCTTGACACCAAGTCGTGAGGCCTTCCAAAACAACACCCATGAGCATAGTTTGATCGGCTCAGGGAGCATCGATCATCTCTGGCAAGCCTGTTCTGCTGAAGCCGCCTATACCATCGTTGAGGAGAACTGTGGTGCTTGCAATGGGGCGCATTGCATGGAACGGCTGCGACTGGGGATCGCCTGGAGAATTTGGGTCCATCAACCATCAACCCAAACATAATCCAATCAAGAATTAATTCCGACAGCCAAATGCCAAGGTCAAGGCGCATACGGGTTCCTAGAAGCAAAGGGGAACCTGCCGCTGGTTTCATTCGGTAAGATATTGTATGGTGTGGTAGTATGGTATGTATCCAATGGTCCTTGCCTTGTTTCCACTCTGATATGATTATGATTAAATACATGAATATACACATGAAGGTTTCTTCGAATGGGGGGATCTCAAGATCATACCAAGAAACAAATGATTTTGGGTATCCCCTCAATGTTAAGAACCATCCATATGGACACATACAATATACATCAATATACATCATATTATCCAATGATCCGTTTGCCAGTCTAATGTTTTTTTTTCAAGTCAGACATGTCCTTTGTTATCTTCACTTCCGATTTTTCGTGCTACCTTCATCCACCCAGGAGGCACTGATCAAGAGTTTCGAAGAGTTTCAGAATTGGTCCGTGGGCCCTGTAAGACAGTGCATCCATGCACCATGGCGACAGACGGCTGCCTGGCTAAGTCGCTGTTTTTTTGGGTCTTTTTTCCTCTACAGTTTCTGGTCATCTTAGGGCTGGTCATTTTAGGGTATGACACCATGATAAATTTGGTTTTCACTTGCATGCAGAGCCGACTTTCATGAATGATTACTGCAATCCAACCATACTTTTTTTCTCCTTGAAACGTTGGAAACCTGGAAATCTCACTACACGTTGACACCCTTTTACAAACTTGCTGAGTTCCTGAGGTTCAGTGGATGCACATCCACACCCTGTGTGGTGCTGGGATGCTGGATGGGATGCCAGGTTCAACCACCGAGTCCTGGTGTGGAGATATGGCTACAGCCCAGCAAGCAGCCAGCCTGGCGCGGCAGATGCTCCAATGGGTACCGGGCCAGAACGGAGAACGGGGACGTACTTGGAGGTGTAGGAAGGCCCAACTGTGATTTTTGGGATGTGAGTCAAGTTGGGTGGTTTCATGGTCCTTTCCAGACTCTTTTCCACTTATGTATACAGTACACACACACAGATATATATATATATATACATATATATATATACACATACACACATGCACAGTATATATATACACGTATATATTTATATATGTAGTGATTATATATATATAAATTAATATATATATAGTGTATATATATATAGTATATATATATATATAGTATATATATAGTATATCCATACATAGTAATACATATATATATATATGTATGTATGTATGTATGTAGGTAGGTAGGTATGTATGTAATGTCATGTTATGTTATGTTATGTAATGTTATGTAATGTAATGTTATGTTATGTCATGTAATGTAATGTTATGTTATGTTCTGTGTGTATGTAACGTAATGCAATGTAATGTAATGTGATGTAATGTGATGTAACGTAATGTCTGTTAATGTATGTTAATGTATGTCAATGTATGTTAATGTATGTTAATGCATCTTAATGTATGTTAATGTTTATTAATGTATGTTAATGTATGTTGATGTATGTCAGTGTATGTTCATGTATGTGTGTGTGAGAGTGTATGTTACTGAATGCCAATTAAATTTAATGAATGTTAATGAATGTTAATGAATGCATGAAGGTATGAACGTATGAACCCAATGAACCCTATGAACTTTATGAACTTTGTGAACTTTATGAATGTATGAATGTATGAATGTATGAATGTATTGTATTGTATTGTTTTGTATTGTAATGTAATGTAATGTGATGAATCGTATGTATTGTATGTATTGTATGTATTGTATGTATGGTATGTATGGTATGTATTGTATGTATTGTATGTATTGTATGTATTGTATTGTATTGTATTGTATTGTATTGTATTGTATTGTATTGTATGTATTGTATTGTATTGTAATTGTAATTGTGATTGTAATTGTAATTGTAATTGTAATTGGTATTGTATTGTATTGTATTGTTTGTATTGTTTGTATTGTATGTATTGTATGTATTGTATGCATTGTATGTAATGTATGTAATGTATCTAATGTATGTAATGTATGTAATGTATGTAATGTATGTAATATATGTAATGTATGTAATGTATGTAATGTATGTAATGTATGTAATGCATGTAATGTATGTACTGTATGTAATGTATGTAATGCAATGTTACGTTGTGTAATGTAATGTAATGTTTTGTTATGTAATGTGATGTGATGTGATGTGATGTGATGTAATGTATGTAACGTAACGTAACGTAACGTAACGGAACGGAACGGAACGCAACGCAACGCAACGGAACGGAACGGAACGGAACGCAACGTAACGTAACGTTATGGTATGTATGTATGTATTTATTTATTTATTTATATTTATGTAATGTTTGTTTATATATATATATATATAACATAAAAAAATATAATGCGTATTTGGGGGCTGACTTCCTGGGATTCCTAGCCTACCATCTGATCGGAATCCACGGCAATGGGTGCTGTTGCACATGGCCCACAACGAGGAGCTGGTGGGTTTCCCTTCTTCTCGGGCAGGTGGGGATGGGTACCAAGTATACCTCGCAAGGAAGGCAACAGCCGAACATTCTCAACAAGACCATTTTGATCCACTGTGATCCATTCTGATCTATCTAATTCGTTCCGCAGTTTCGCACGGTCCAACGTTTTGACAGGTACCCATGAAGGAACAGTTGATACTCCGTACCTTCTAGAACACATTCATGGTCAGAGTTTGTCCCTTGGTCGCCGGCATAGCCAAGGCACAGAGCTCCAAGGCGAAGCAACACTTGAGAGCCTCAGCAGATATCACTTCCAACGGCTGAGAGGGAAAATGGCGTTCACGAATCATCTCAGGAATAGGAAATGAGCAGAAGGGAAGAGCAGAATCCAGAAATAGGGACCTTGACCAAGGTTGCTTTCTTTCCTCTTCTTCATGTTTTCTTTCAGCCGTGCGCAAAGGGTTGGACTCGGCCTTCTCACAAGACTGTATGCGGAGAGCTCGGAGAGCTCCATGCAGTAGAAGCTCACCTGTACCTGCCGGACTTCTGGGCTCAAACAAGTTGTGAGCTAAGGCACTGGTTCCAAAGTTTTCCAACCGTATTTCCCAAACAAGGTGACCCAAAACAATGAGCCCCAAACAGACTTCTCCAATTCCAGCCAGGATCACACGAAAAACTTCAGATTGTTTTCAATCCCCACTTTTTTTTTTGCAGAACCTTCGGACTGGTGCCGGCTCCTCGCACCCGACAGCCCAAACCTCCGCCTTCGCTTTCAGTCATGGTGATGCACCCAGAGCTTGGCTCAGTCTTCGGCTGGCTAGGGACGATTGGCCGCAAGTCCGAACGGTGAAAACGGAACGGCCACAACTGAAAGCCACAGGTGTCTTCACCAGGTCGGAGGCTCCATATTTATCCTGGATCTTGAAAAAAAACATCAATTTCTGGAGGATTTTTCTGCTCGCCTGCCCCAAGGACAGTCTTTACCCTGGTGTCACTTGGGTCTCAGCAGGTGGTTGAACAAGTGCCAAAGTTAAGCAAAGTGAATAGCTATGAATAGGTATGAATAGAATTTATTGAATATGATAGGTTTCGATAAGTTTAGATATGAATAGACAATCATCACCTATGGGGATTTTGACCCTGGCTCTTGTCGAAAACGGCAAAAAACAGACCGTCTTGTGGTAATTGATTGTTTCCAATATACAGTATACAACACTTTCCCATTTTTACTTGCGACGATCAGGCTATTTCAAGTGGCGAATGATTTTGGAAAAGGCAACAACCTAAATGCATTGGTTCATAGAAACCTTAAAGGAAACCGCTGTTGATGACACAACAAATTTTCCTCTTAAGCCATCTATTGACACCCGCAGGATTTCAACGCGCCACTGGCAGCGTTCCCAGTTCCACAGTTTCCCGTCGGGTCCCGAGGTACTTTCTGAGCCCAGTGCCCACCTGCATGAACGTTGTGAAGTCCAAGAGCGTCCAGGAATTCTCAGCCTTTCCGCAGCTTGCTAGCGTTGGTGTAGCGTTGGTGTAGCGTTGGTGTAGCGTTGGTGTAAGGGATATCCCAAAGTGATCATTTTCGCAGGAACATGATGACAAACTATGACATGGCATGTGATGTTCCCATAATTTACGGACAAAGCTTTGTGAATCAAGGGCTAGCAAGACCATGTTGTATACCCTGCTTACTTTGTCTAGAACCACAAGTTTGCAAAGTTTTTGCTTCACCATGGAACTCTATGTCAGGTATGCGATGGGTGTCTTCAACTGCTCTTGTTGGGTCTACTACGAAGCTCGGTGCTGTTGACCCATCGGATGGACAGCCCAACCATTGAAACCTGATTCGTTTCGATGTACATTCATCAAAGGGCTTAAACACCCTGATCTATAGATGATTTTGCGATTAAAACCTCCATTTCGGGGGGGTTCAATTGCCTTGTTTGAGGAACATGGTTGATACCTGGAAGACTTGAACATACTTCAAGGAACTGTCATCTTGATGGTCAACACAATTACTGTATCCACTATCAACGGGTTGGTGTAAGGAAAATGTACAGGAAACCATGGGTTTTTACGTGTTTTTACCTTCAAAACATAGGGGTTTCCGAAGTTTCCTGGTAAAAAAAAAAAAACATCCACATTTTTCCCATCCTTCGCCTGGACTAAGTGCGTGGTGACGATGGAGGCCAGCTCCAAAGATTTGACGCCCAATATGGTGGTGACCTGACGCAGTCTGGGAAGGGCATGGCTTGGCACACGTGGAAAAAGACTCTGGGGTGTGATCTGTCAACTTGGATAATCTTTGGGTATATATATATAGATTGGCCAAGGTGAACGGTGTGGGCGCGCTCATGTTCCTGTGTTACGTGTCCATCTTCCTCGTCTACGCAGGGTACTTTGGCTGAACACGGATGCAGTGTAGATCGATGCGAGAGAAGAACTCGTGGTGAAACAGAGACGAATCTTTTGATTTGCCACTTGCTTTGAAAGGTTCATGTTTAAACCTGATTAAAAAAAAAAACTAACATTTCGAATAATTTCAAACAGTGTTACAGTTCTGGTGCTGCTGCTGCACCCAGGAGTCGCTTGACATCCATCTTGCGGCTGGTGTTGACCGCCATTTTGGTAGAGGCGCTCTTGATCGGATTTTGCGAAGGCGGGGATGAGGTGATTGATGATATGGGTCCGCATCAAGACCCATTCATCTACCGTACCTTCTTTTGGGGGATCAACCTTCATAGCTGCTGCTGTTCACCACGGTGCAAAGGTTTGATTCATTTTTGACCATTTTTGACCCATAGCCATTGACCCATGTCTTGAACGTGCTGGATACTCACTGAACAAGATGCAGATTTTCCCGCAAACTTGAATGGCTCATGCCTGACCAGGCGTGGTGCCCAGCTTACATAAGGGGTTCCATTGGGGAACTTCGCCATCCATGAAGAGTGTCTTGGCGTTTGTTGTCAAAACTGTTGGCCACTTGCTGTTCACAGGTTGGTGAAGGGTGCATCTGGCCCAACACATGCATTGGCAAGATCATTGGGGTGCTTTCTGCGCTTTTTGGCAGGTTCACCAGGCAGAAATGTCCAAGGCTTCTATGTTTTGCGTAGGAACGAACATATGAGTTCAGGTTTAGGGTGAGCTGTTTGGCCCGCTGATTTGAAGCACTGGTACATGACTCCAAAATTGAGACTCGTCACACAATGCATCCCAACTTTAACCATCTTTTGCTTGCTTTTTTCTTCTCATCCCTTCATCTGGATGCAACTGGCCATGTTGTACCGTTGGCCGGCTCAGGTAGCGTAAGCGGATTGACTTGTGTGGTCATCAACGTCCTTCTGTACGGCTCCCCACTGGTGATGATGAAGACGGTCATTCAGACCAGATCCGTGAAGTGCTTTGGCAATAGTGAAAAGCAGGGGAAATGAATAGGACTGAACCTGTCTTGAAGATAAGTGAAGGTTGCACATCCCATGAAAATAGGGGTTAATATACGTTCACATATTTTATGCACCCATCATTCCGTGGAATCCCATGATGGTGAGATAACCATACACTCCCGTGCAACTTGACCAAGCCTGACCGTATCCAGAGAACGGAGATCAACCGTGAACCTCAACGTTTTGTCATGGGCCATGCTTGATGTTTAGTTCGGGTATTTTTTGGGGGTCAAGGTAGGTTGACAAAGTTTTTCTGCCACCGAGATATATGCCTTTGCCCATGTCCCTTCTGGGCTTCGTGATCTGCATCCTTTGGAGAGACTTGGCAGAATTGGCCCCACCTTGGGGGATGTCTGTGTTTGGTAAGTTATACCGCACCATACCGCACCTTTTTCTCATGGATTTAATAGGGAAGAATTTCATGAACCGGATTTTGGGTAGCCAATTTTCAGACAAACTCAACAAGCAGACTTGTGACTTGTAATGGCATTGGATCACCACCGTGCGCAGCGCCACAGCGCCACAGCGCCACAGCGCCATAGCGCCAGGTGCTCAAGCAGTCTTCATCCAGGACGTGACGGTGGGCGTGCCAAATGTTTTGGGCATCATTCTTGGTGCCCCAGCTATATGCGAGTCGGTGACTCTCAAAAATCATAGCATTTGCTGACCTTGAAATGCGTCCCATGCGGCTGGAACCATTCCATTGTATTCCATGTCGTGATTCTGAACATATCTTACGGAGATTATGTGGTAATTCAGCCTTTCTTATCCTAATTGCATAGACCCGCCCACTGTCATTGTAAGCTCTGGCCGTGTAGTGGACAATCTGGGAGACATTAATTAACCCTCCCTCTGCTAGGAGAGGTCTGAGCGATGAACTCTAGGCATGGAAAGCCACCAAGGGTCCTGGTATGGGTACCTGGTACCTGGTTGGTGAGGTGCTGCTCAGTTGGTGCTCTATGCGTTTTACTGCAGAGAGTCTGGTGATGCTTCTCGCGACCTGATGTTGTCCCATGTCTCCGTGTCCGCAGCATGAAATCTGATCCCTGGAGGACTGTGAAATGAAGTTTGGGTTGGGGAAGTGTAGAGGTACTTCTTGGTTGGCAAATTTGAAAGGACATCTTGGCTGAACTACAAGAGTCGAGCAACGTTCTTGTTCTTCTTGTTATGTTACTACGCTTCACTTTCTGAGCTTCTGTACATACAGGACAGACGCTGGAGGTGGTAACAGAGGTCGTGGCTTTTTGCGAGTCGCAAATGCCCGAGGGGGCAGCTTTGCGCTGTGAAGATTGCTTCTGCACAGTTGGTGAGTTAGTGTATCTTTATCCGACTTCTGCCCAAGTCGATGCTTCCATTACTCTTAGCAAGCCAAAGCACTTTTATCTTGTGATCCAACAAAGCCAATTTGCTGTGTGAACAACACACTCTTGTCTCGTTCGAGTATCAAATGGACGCCGGCAGAGGAAAGCACAGGTCGGGCATTATATAGTTCCAAAGGAACAGGTTGAACAGATTTGAACAGTCAGTTCCGGAGACCTTTGAACTTTCCGCACCAAAAAATCGAAGCGCAGGAGGTGAAACCCCGAGTTGGTCATGGGCGGTATGTTTTGTTATACCATTTGGATATGGAGCACATAATGCACATAGCATTTTGGACGTATTCTGTCATATATTCTGTCATATTCTTTAGTAGCACAGCATCCCATTTTAAGGTGAACCTGTCAGCTGGGTTCGCTGCGATGGGAAGAGCTGACCGAGGGCTAGCCATGTTACCATCTGAGGGGTCAAATGACATTAACCGATCATTAACTGGGGTATACGGTATACTGGTAACTGCCCAGTATACCATCATTCACCGGTCATTCACCGGTCTTATGGGGTATACAGGGTTCATGTTTTTCCGATCGTCCAAGTTGACACCGAGAGGTTGGCATCAGATGGAGAACGCACCTCAAAGGACCCGTTGGTGGCCGGTTGCGGAACCAGATGGGAGAGATCTTTAGCATCTGACGTTGCCATGTCAGGAAGTTCACCAACGCCATTTCCAGCCCGGCAGTCTTGGGTTTCCATGTGCGAGACAGGATGAAGAGCATGGGAAGCTTGCCTTTGCCAAAGAGCCAGCAGAGTTGGGGGACCTCAGGCTATCCAAGTCCTCTGATCAAGCTTGCAATTTTGTTTTCAGAAATTAAAAAAAGTGGGTTTGTCGGAAAAATTGGGTATCCCAAAGTTGACGGTTTATCATCATCTTCCCCATTAAAATTGCATTTGGGGTATACCCATTTTCAGACGCACCCTTTTGAAGCCCGCCTCGGACAAGGTTTGAAACAAGCGTTGGACCGTGAAGCTATCATCTCAGTCGAGCTCTGTTCAAGATGTAGAGCATCCACCTGCCTTCAGACTTCTGTGGGGAAGTGGGTCATGTGACAATTCGGTGCTGCCACATCAAAGGAACATGACTCAGGATGTCATTGTCCAAAGCAATTGTCCGATCTCATCCGTTCTCACACCCTCCTCCTGTTTTTTTTCATTGCAGCTCCCCCAAAGATATCATTCCATTCTGGCTGCAACCGCACAACACCAGGGTAGGATGCGGGAAGAAATTGTTCTCGACACCAATTTCATTTGGTGATTATTATGGAGCCGACTTTTTCTGGGAATGTTGTAGAAACAAAAGCTATCCGCAGGACTAATGAAGGCACTTTGCCAAAGAAAGCTGGTTTAACTTATATATAGAGCCAATAGCGGTAGACATCTTTGGGCGTCTTTGGAAGTCCTTGTCAAGGGGGGCAGGGCTTTTCTCACATGGATTCAAACTTTGAAGAGTAAGATGTTGACATAGTGCTATGTCAAAAAATCATATCAACCATCCAATCACATATTGACATGGTGTAAATGGGTTTGTTTGAAAATATGGCAACCCCACAATTCCAATGGATTATTCATTGTTATCAGTATTCCCGTTCAGAACATGGCCATTTGGAGGATACACCCCAGACCCCAGACCGAGCGTTGCCGAGGCCAAGAATCGGTCCAGCGTCTAAGGCCGTGGCTGTCTAGCGATCCCAGCTGTACCATTGGAATCCCAGCATTTCGGGAAAATGTACAGGAAAGCTTGGCATGAACAAAAAGAGGGAAAGCAAAAGCTTCCTGTTATTTTTCCCTTCATCTAATTCTGAAAGTCAGTTGATTGGCAAGTCATTTTGTCCAAGCAAAAGAACCCTATCGGTGGCAGAAATTGGGGAATCATAGATTCGCCAACATCAAATGTGAGTGTTTTTTCCATTGGGTTTTCGCCAATGGCACAGCTGTTGACCGAGTTCCTGTGCCACAGAGTTTCACCTCAGTAGAGATTTGATGATTGCAGGGATGTCTTCCAAAGATGCCATGCGAACCGCTGATTGCATATTCAACAAGAAGACATCCCTAGCTGTACTGTCTCAACGACTTCGCTCAGAGAATGTCCTGCGGAGCGAACAGGTCAGACACAGAGTGCATGACAGTTTCACCCAAACACATGGAGTAAATGCATTGATTTGCCTTAGGAAAAAGGCTGTCAAAAGGCCAGAGATGGCCAGAGGGATTGTAGAACCTGGAAAGGAGAACTCTTGCTGTATGCAGGACAAGCCACTACTTGTAGGACCTTGATGAACCTTGTTGGAACCAATTGGAAAGGCTATTTATTCAGTGTATTTTCACAAGTTTCTATCAATTTCCTGCTTTTCTGCTGTTCCTGCTTCTCTCCTTTTTTTCTTCTTTTCTTCTGTTTTTTTTCTGTTTTTCTTCTGCTTTTCTTCTGCTTCTCTGCTTTTCTACCGCTTTTTCGTTTTTTTTGCTTTTCCTGCTTTTCCGCTTTTCTGCTTCTCTGCTTTTCCGCTTTTTTGCTTTGCCTGCTTCTCAGCTTTTCTGCTTCTCCGCTTTTGTTCTTTCCTGCTCTTCCTTTTTTTCCTGTGTTTTTTTCATTTTTTGCTTTTCCTGCTTCTCTGCTTTTCTGCTTCTCCGCTTTTTTGCGCTTCCTGCTTCTCTGCTTTTCTGCTTCTTCGCTTTTTTGCTTTTCTCTTGCTTTATTCTCTCGTGTTTGTATCTTAAATGAAGCCCTCGAGATGAAACCCAACAACACCCTAAAGATATCCCAACAAACACCCTAAATGAAACCTTAAATAAAGCCGCAATCATACCCTAAACAAAACCTGAAAGAATCCCTACATGACACCCTAAAGATACCCTAAATGACACTAAAGAAACCCCAAACGAAACCCAAAAGGAAACCCTAAATGGACACCTAAAAGACAGCTTCAAGAAACCCCAAATGAAACCCTAAAAAACCGTAAATGACCCCAAAACGACACGCTAAAGAAACCCTAAATGAAACCCGACAGAAATCCTAAATGAAACCCTAAAGAAACCTGAAATGAAACCCTAAAGAATCCCAAAATGAAACCCTAAAGAAACCTTCAATGAAACCCTACAAAACCCTAAAGAAACCCACATGAACGTTTGAAGTATCAACATGTAGCAAATCAAATACCATGTAAAATGAGAGGTTGAAGTGCCAAAAATATAGCATCCGTGCAAAATGGAAGGTGAACATGGTGACCATGCCAAATGTAGCAAATACCATGCAAAATGACAGTTTCTAGTTCCAAACTGTTGCAAATACAAGGAAAATGGTACCAGGAAAGAAATCCCAAAAAGATCCCAAACCTTATCAAACAAATCCTAAAACAATTCTTCACCCAATAATTTGTAGGAACAGGTTGATAAATCCCTGGGAATTTCCCACGGCAACTTTCGATTTGTGGTGCCTCAACATCTCCAACTTGTAAGCGCTGCTGATTGCTGATAGAAACCCGCGCTTGCCCTAAACACTAAGAGTGTGCCCAAACCTGTCAAAAAAAACAATTCCCTTCACACGAAGCCTTCGTAGTTCTTGCTGGCAACTCTTCTTTTCTTCTTTCGGTCTGGGGTCAGAGCTTGAAAGGGCTGTGACCGGGACAGGTCAGGAGAGACGTATCAGGAAATACCGCACTTATTCTTGAACAGCTCGAGCAGTACCTCGCACGACGGCAGGAAAGGTGACAGTATGCTGACTTTGCCCCACACACGTGCAACACAGAGATAGATGGATGGATGGATGGATGGATGGATGGACGGACGGACTGACGGACAGACAGACAGACAGACAGACAGACAGACAGATAGATAGATAGATGAGTGGGTGTATGGATGGATGGACGGATTGGCATTAGATCATTTTTGATTAGATTGATTTGGATTGGACTGGATTGTCGGATTAGACAAAATAAGGTTTGGATAGACAGATAGATAGAGCGGATTCAATGTTGTTTGCACGTGTTCCCATTCTTATTCTTGGAGCCGTGATGCAGCTAGAAAACTGCGGCTCAGACTGAAACCCGTCTTGACCGACACAGGGTTTGAAGCAGAGCTCTCAGAGCCACGTGGTGGACGTGTTGTGCGCAACAAAACTTCGAAATGAACAATTTACAACGTTGGGGATTGGGGTTCGCTAAACGTTTTTTGCACCGATACACCGATACACCGTGCGCGCACCAGTACACCGATACACAGATACACCCGGCGCGCGCGCACACGCTCATTCATCGATACACTGATTGCTGTGCTCGCACCGAATCACCGATACACGGATACCGTTCGCACAGATACACTGAGACAGCGGCGTAAAGACAACGATCGGCGAAACAGCGTAACGGCGCAAACACAGCGATCGGCGTAGGGGCGTATCGGCGCAAAAGAAACGATCCGCGTAACGACGTATCGGCGTATTCATAGCGATCGACGTATCGGTGTATCGGCGTAAGCACAGCGATCGGCGTATCTGCGTATAACAACGCAAGTAGACCCGATCGGCGCAACGGCGAAACAACGTGAAAACGTAGCGTGCAACGACGGGCGAACCAGGGTAACGGCGTATTGGCATAAAAACAACGATCGGCACCGGTATAAAGTAAACATGGCGATCGGCGCAACGGCGTATCGGCGTAAACACAGGGATCAGATGTTGTCGGCGTAATGGGGTATCGGTGTATTTACGGACCCGAACCAACATTGCTACCTTAGTTATATTATTTCAGTGGGGGGGTCACGTACCAAAAGAAATTTTCAGAAATACTTATCAAATTCATTCAAAAACATATACTTCTGACATAGGTCAAACCATGCAAAAATAATTTCGGGGCTGGACATTATTTTGCCGGGGTCGGAACCCACCAAAATAATTTTCCAACAAGGGGTCAGGTGCCAAACAATTATTTCGGAATATTTTTTTGAGCCTATCGCAGGATTGCTGTTTGTGGTCATCAGTGTCAAGAATAACCAGGGCTTGTTTTCCTGACATCAATGTTGGTGGTTTCGATCAAGTTGCATCTATTTTAGCTGTGTTGCGCGCGGTTTGCACCAAACTCAACAGCCAGCTCCCCTGAGATTCTGAGAAGTGAACCCCCCGCAATATAATTCGGTGGCAGGACCCGGAAATAATTTCATTGATTTTGCCTAATATTTAGGGGGCCTATTTTTGGAAATTATTTCCGGGTATTTGCACCTACGGATGTGACATATAGCAAAGGCCACCCCCCTTTGGAATAATGTCGGGCATTAATTTTAGGGGACGGGGCCCCTAGCTTAGGTAGGGGTGATCCCGAACTTCTGGAATCATTGAAAGGACTTGAGCTTCGGTGGCAGAGTGAACCAAAAACATTTTCCTGTGGAGCAGGGTGTTGAACGTCCAAACGATGCAGGGAAGGCGGAAGTGTAGTAAGATTATGATCCCCGGCCCGCCATACCCCGCAGCATTTGCAAAATGTTTTATAGAGAAAATAACTGCTATAGAATCGCGTGCATAAAAAATAAACATTTGTTTGCTATAAAATGTATAGCCAATGTTTTATATGAAATGACATTGCTTTACATTAAGGACCCAAAAAAATCTATACTCGCTCACCAAAAGTGGTGGACTGCACCATGGGATCCGAAACTTCCGTGTCATCCAGTCGCTTTGATTTTGTACAGTGCGCAGCGCCCATGAAATGAGAATGTAATATTTTTTTAAATAAAATATATATAATTATATATTGGCGCTATGAAATGATCACTGTTCTGTATCAAATGGACATTGCTTCCCACGGTTGCAACATATCCTCAGGCCTTCTCACTATGAAACGGGGAAGTGTTTGTAAGCGAAATAAAAGCGAAAGGGTAAAGATAAACACCTAACATGCACATTTTGCCTGACCTGGCACTATGAAATCAGGACAAACCTTGAATCAGAAACTTCCCGCGAATCAGCAACAAAAAATCAAAAATTAAAATCCGTGAGTCAGGCACCCCCTCTGACAATTATGTTGGATGAAACATTTCTTACAAACACTCCTCATAAGGGATCACGCGCGGCACCCCCTCTGACAATTTTTTTTTGGTCATATTACATACAATTTCTTTTTGTAAAGTATCAAAAATCACTACCCCCTTTGAACACTTTGTTGGGCCGGATATTGCCTTCAATTTGGTTTCATAAGAAATCAAATCCGCCATCCCCTCTGGCCAGTTTGTCCTTCTGGCCGCTATGTTGCATAGATTTGAATAAGAAATTGCGTTCAACTTCTCCTCGTATGGTATCAGAATCCGCCACCCCCTGTGATCACCATGTTGAATGGGATATTACCTGCAACCTATTTTCATAAAACATGAAATCCGCCACCCCCTTTGCCTCTTTTGTGGCACGAGACATTACCTTCAACTTATCCACATATGGGATCAAATCCGGCAACCCCTCTGACCATTATCTTGAATGAAACAATACCCTCACAGTATCCTGGTAGGGGATCAAATCCGGCACCCCATGTTGCATGAAATATTGTTTTGGACTTATTTTCATAAGAAATCAATTTCTCCACCCTTCCTGGCCATTATTTTGAACAGGGTATTACCTCCACCTGTTTTTTCTGATTGAAGGAGACAAGTTACTCATTCTGATTGATTCAGCTAATTTAATTTCCGATTCTCCGGTTTTAGTTTCCGATTCACCTGCTTTAGTTTCCGGTTCGCCTGCTTTAGTCGATTCAACTGTGGTTGCCGATTCCGGGGTTTTGGTTTACGATTCAAGGTTTTTAGTTTTCGATTCACAGGTTTTAGTTTCCGATTAACGGATTTTCGGATTCACGGTTTTTTGTTTCCGATTAACGGGTTTTAGTTTCCGATTCTTAGCTTGATTTATGAAATCACACGGTCGCTCACTCATTATCTGGAATGTTTTGGGGGAAATGTGGGCCACTATGACATGACACGCCACCAAAATGACTCCGGCAAACCTATCATAGGGGCCACGAATGTTTGGAAACTGACTTCATGAACACGGGCCACCAAAATGACCCGAGTGAACCTGTCATTCGAGCTACGAATGTTTGGAAATCAATTTCATAGAGACGCCCAGGGTCGCTTCGCAAACAACCCTTCCCACCCCGTTCAGACATACCAGTATTCAAAATAATGTTGCGGTCAGCTTTACGTTTGGGGAGCGGACATATTTCATATTCCCGAACAAAGGACCAAAATAAATAGAGCTAACTATACATAGATACATACATACATACATACACACATACACACATACATGTATACATGGATAGATGGATAGATGGACAGAGAGAGAGAGAGAGAGAGAGAGAGAGAGAGATATGGAGAGATATTTAGAGGGAGAGAGAGATACATAGATAGATAAATAGATAGATAGATAGATAGAAAGATAGATAGATAGATCGATAAATAGATAAATAGATAAATGGATAAATAGATAAATAAATAAATAAATAAATAGACAAATAGATAAATAGATACATCGTCCAAAAGGTGTTGGGTCATACCACGACAGTGGAATCTATACCACGACAAAATATTAAAAACCACGACAAGAGGGTAGCACGAGTAGCGCATACCTTGTTCAATTGACGATTTGTTCAAAAACATGCCACTAATCAAACCAAACATGCCACTAATCAAACCAAACATGCCACTA
>Ga0126342_10006276_pt1 | contig 21042 bp, 14 predicted proteins | sample Cyp1metagenome_FD_92528 | JGI IMG/M metagenome (GOLD analysis project Ga0126342, IMG submission 92528) | Coral microbial communities from Lord Howe Island, Old Settlement Bay, Australia - Cyphastrea 1 metagenome | ecosystem: Host-associated > Invertebrates > Cnidaria > Coral ...
GTCAATCTTGTGACCTTGGTAATCCACCGACTATGTCACTTTGTCCGAAGTCTCTGGCCTTCCCCAGCTTCTTCACATTCTTTTCCGGGGTCGGCGGCAGGGGCGGCAGCCCTTAAATAATAGTGTTCCATATATAGGAATCCTTAAAATGGACATATAAATAAAACACATACATGTGTATATATATATATATATTGATGGTATAGCTACCCCTCTGAAAAATATGAGTTCGTCGGTTGGGATGATGACATTCCCAATGTATGGAAACATAAAAAATGGTTCAAACATGTTCAAACCACCAACCAGATATAGTGTTTGAATGTTTTTGATCTGCGCACACGTTGTGAATCATCCAAGCAATATCCTCACCTTGTGCTGCTTTATGGTATGAGACTGTATGGATACACCATGGAACAATCTCAGGGTCATTGTCATGGAAAAAGAACCCAAAAAGGTATATAAGTCTGGGGCCCCCCAGTTATAAGTTGGTTTATAAACCCCATGAAAACTATAGTTATTTGCGTATATTAAACCATAATTATCTGGTTGGTGGTTTCAATCCCTCTGAAAAATATGAAAGTCAAACTGGGAGTATTATTCCCAATATATGGAAAAATAACACATGTTCCAAACCACCAACCAGCTATAGTTATAGTATGTTATAGTTAACCACCAAATAGCCATTGAACATGACCATAGAAATAGTGGATTTACCCATTCAAAATGGTGATGTTCCATAGTTATATTAGTTTACCAGAGGGTAAACCATCATTAACCATCATCAAATTAACCATTAATATCCATTCACCATCCATTCACCACTATTAACCATCATTAACCATTGTTATAACCATCATTAACCATTATTAACCATCCATTAACCACTATTCACCACTATTTGCCATAGATTTCACTACTATTAACCACTATTAACCACTATTGACCATCATTAACCATTGTTATAACCATCATTAACCAAAGAGAGTAAACCATAGTTATTGAAGTGATCTTCACCAACTGAACGCTATCGATTTCAGGGGCCCACCACATTTTTTCAGTGACTTTCCTGGAGATCATCAGTCAGATCGGGACCCCACGGGTTGGGATTTCAACAGCATTTCCTACAAGTTGAGAAAAGCCATAGTGGGTTCGTTCCATAAGCCCATACCCTTATGCTCTATGTATAGTATATTTACCTACATTTGGGTGATGTTGTTCGGGCAAATGTTGGTCAATAGTCCAGCACCATGGAGCATTTGGGCTATCGAAAACCATCGAAAACTCACCTATGAAAATGCCGGGATGATCGGGATATATAGGATCCATGTATGCTATATATGGTAACATTTACCATCAATATACCCCAAATGTTAGCATATATACCATATATACGATACATGGATCCTATGGGAGATATATATATATATATATATATTATATATATCGGGATGACCACAAAACGATGCGACTTCACCCAGCCTTCGTCGTCTTCTGCGATGTAGGGCGCCGTGCACCATTCCGTGAACTCACCTGGCAGTCGCAGCGTATCACTATGAGTCAACACCCTGGCACCCTAGGTACCCCCAAAAAGTACCTGGTTAATGGATCTTTATTCCGCCAAATATGGTAATAAGAGGTTTTGACCCATCCCCATATCTTTTAGTTAAATGATTTTTAGGGTCGCGAAACACGATGGATCTTCCTTTAAAATTAACCTGAGATTCGATGATACAGCTGGAAACAACTGCAGATTTGACGAGACTTGTGAAGCTAAGACTGAAGCACCAATTTGGAAAACACGAATTCACCACGGATGGTGCCCCCCCCCCAGTGATGTGAATGTTGGTTTAGAAAACCCCCATGAGTACTAGTTTGTTAAACCATAGAATTCAGCAACTTATAACTTGATATCTCAACTGAACGCTATCTTGGGGGCCCCATCCTGCAGCAATCTGATTTTGTTTATCGGTCTGTTGACCCACACAAAAACTTGATCAACGAACTCGTGAAACAAATCTACTCAATTCCATCGACATTATTTGCGGGGGAGGGGTCCTAAGTCCTAGGGGATTCCCAAGTCACCATGGGTTTCAATATGAAAATGGTCTAATGACTGGATGAAAACGGGAGGTACTGCCGCAGGACTGGATGGAAACCTCCATGGCTGATTGATTTAGATGTTGGATGGAAATATAGAATATAGTATCTATATCTAAAAGTAATTATGTACATATAATATCATATAATCATATATGTATTGATGACAAACCATTTCTATGCTATTTTACGTTTGTTATTGTTACATATGGGTCCAAATTTGTTCCGCCGGTTCATCTAACCCCATTTTTGGGAGCAGTGCTGAACCGGAGAGGCCCGACAAACAATAAACTTATAGGTAAGTTGAGATATAAGTGGCTGAATTCTATGGTTGATTAGGTAGATAAAACAAACTAGTATTCATGGGGTTTAAAAACCAACTTATAACTGGGAGCACCATCCTGAAGTAATAGAGTAAATGTAGTAGATGCAGTAAATATAAATAGTCAAATCATGTAAAATGAACATTTTGTTCGACATGATACTGTTTTAACGTATACTGAATATAATCATTAACGATTAAACATCTATGTATTGATTATATATACATGTATCTGTACATGTGTGCGTGTATATATATATATAATATACTACATGTATTGTATATTGTATACTACATTGTATACTACATGAATGTATTCTACACGTGTATAGTACCCGTCATTTCTTGCTGGGTATCAGTACCTTCTATGCCTCATGACTTTGTGTGATGTGGCAAATCCAATAAATAACAAGCCCCAAATGACTTTCCAAAAATTGGCCGTATAGACAATGCCCTAAATGGATGTGTCTGCTATTGGGTTTGCCACATCAAAATTTCAATAATTTATCTGGAGAATTCATAGCATTTCACCAGCCTTAGACAAGATAAATAAGTAAGGTCATGTGGGAATATGGGAATATGATCTGGGTAAATTGTATTTATACTTATTCACTGACCTGAAATATATAGGAAGAGTTGATGCTTCAAGTCGAATGCAAGCTTTAGAAGCATACAGAAAACGGAAGTTTTTTATCCAAGGCATCGACTATACTTCTGTTGAGGCTTGTGACTTCGAAAGTTACTGCATCATCACCGAGTTCTTGACTTTGAAGCATGACAAATTCTGGCACATAAATCTAGTTCAATATCACAACACCATCTCGGACTTGTTGCTTCATAAAGAGCTTCTCCAAGATGTCTCTTGCATTGAAAACATGAAGCGATGCAGTTTTCAGAGCTTCCTTGGCCTTGCCAATTGATTTGACAATTGATAGTTTCAGCCAATTCCTGTTCAAATTGTCTTCAGTGCAAGTAGTGCAGCGTGGGATCGACGACTTCTCTTTACAACTTTTTCAAAAGCAGCTGTGAATTTCCCAATCATTGAGACTCTGATCGCGGAAGGAAAACTATCTGACACTGCTTTCACCAAATCCAGCATCAAAAGAGTGGTGTCAAAATATACCGGAAAAAAACGGCCACTGATCTCTTTGGCCGGCCCCCTCCCAAAAAAAAACCTGAAATTATATAGATGAAATTAGATGTTTTTTTTCGGCCATTTGGGGATAGTTTAGTATATTCCAGTGAGGTCCATTCGGTCGTGATCAAAAAAATCCAGATATGATGGGAGGTTTGGGGTAAACTAACCATGAAACCCTCTGGTAAACGTTTACATAACTATGAAAAATCACCATTTTTGATGGGAGAATCCATTATAAATGGGCCATGTTCAATAGCGAACTGTTAGTTTACCGCAGGGTACTCACCATCGTGGCAACTGCACAGTCGCAATCGTGCCAGAATCTCGAGTAAGCCGTTCGAATCTGTCCTGAAACCAGAGACTTTTCGTGGCAATGTACCAATTGGGGCCCAAAATGGAATAGCAACTGGCAAATGGCTGGTCTTGTTGAATGGGTTTCTGAAGGCAAGTTATGTTAGCTTACCAAAATGGATTAAACTAACATAACTATGGGACGGTTTGGGTTTCTGAAGCAGTTTTAATCCATTTTGCAAGTTCATCTAGAGGCAAGCACCCTGCAAATTACCGCATGTCCTACTAGACAGGATGAAATAGGTACGGTGGCTCAAACATTTTGAAAAATCATGTCTCTGGGCAAATTACAATAATTCATGAACCTCAATTTGTTTGTTGGGTCGGGATATCCCAATAATATTCAATAATTATAACTAATTATAATCATATATCATATATCATATATCCCAATAATATATCCTTAAATGTCCCATTTACATTGGGATAATTTCCCTTACTAATCATCATTCCAGTGAGGTCGTTGCACGATGTCCGACTCAAAATTCGAGGACGGGCCCGGGTAAGGGCCCCGAGTGCCATGACGGAACATGGCGATTTACCCATGAACAATGGGCATAACATGACTGGTTGGTGGTGTACCTACCCCTCTGAAAAATGATGGAGTTCGTCAGTTGGGATGATGAAATTCCCAACTGAATGAAAAGTCATAAAATTCCATGGTTCCAAACCACCAACCAGATGATGATTTATTGGAAAGGTTCCCCAGAAGTGCCTGCACTTTATTTTTTCGGGAAAAATCAAGATCCTTGCGAAAAGCCACCTAAACCTGGAATCGGGGACGTGAGCCGCTCTGAAAGGCGTTGCATCAAAACACTGGCCCCACAAATTGGTAATCCAAATTGTGCCACGCAGATTTTAATGAATATATGTGGTGGATAAATGTTCGCCGCCTGATGGATTTTTTTTTGGTTTCGGGCGTGGTGCATGGTGAAGTTTGTTGGAATTTTGGTGGATTTGTTTAAAGAGGAAAATGCAAACACATAATGCCGATTCTTCGCCGCAAACTTCACCAAAATATATACACGACATGTTTCACTCAGAAACTTCGCCGGCAAAGCTTCGCCGGCAAAACTTCGCCAGCAAAAGTTCGCCAACATAATTTTGCGCGTTATTTGCCATTTTTCATATAACTATGTTGCCCCTGTGGGCACTTACACAAACGTGATGTTCATCGGGATAAACCTTGCAACAGATGAACAAAAATTCTGCAGGAATTTTGGCCTAAGATTTATCCATGAAAAATTGGGATTTACATGGTGGTTTATAATAGCTGAGTCGACGCAAAGTTCGGGCGAATTCTGTTGGGCTTATGGAACAACGAACTGATTACTGTAAGGGGGTTTTAAAATCAACTTGAAATAAGGGGCCCTATCTTGTACAGATATGGCCGTTTATGAGTTATAAGTTATAAGTTATTTCTATGGGGTTATACATTCTATAAATGGGGTTAGTTCAGTACTTATAACTGGTAAAGGGCCATAACTGTATTGGTTGTTGAAAATATGATGAGTTCTTTTTTCCCCAGCCAGTCAGTGACAAAGGAATGTCCTTCAGCCAAAATTAGGCACGTTATCACCCTATCAGTGGGCGCATGGTATTGGTTTGGTGAATATTTTGAAACCACCAAGTCACACGAAAGATAAACAGGTTGGTGGTTTCAACCCCTCTGAAAAATATTAGTCAATGGGAAGGATGATATCCCATATATGAAATGGAAAATAATCCAAATGTTCCAAACCACCAACCAGTAAAGATGAGCAGGGTTCAAAACCTGAAATGTTGTTCCCTTACACTAGCTTGTGACAGTTATTCTGGTATTCCCAGTTCACGGACTGTACCAATCCCCAATCGATTGGATTCAGATTGACCTGATATATTTATCAACCAACTGTCATGTATCTATCCTCATGTACTTCACGTTTTTTAAAACCTCTATGACTGATGGTGAAATGGAGGTTTTCTCAAATAAGGATACCCCAAATCATCCTAATCTAAATAAACATATTTTATTATTGAGCCAATGGTGACGTGGGGATCCCCCATTTGGGGTTGTCGAAAAAAGCACCCCTGAATCCATTGATTAATCAGAACGTTCATGAATTTTCCCTACTAAAATAAATATAATATGGCGAAAAAAAAACGATGTTTTCAGACACACCCATTTTGCTTGGTGGTTCATCTCACTTACTAAGTGGGATATAACCCTGGTTATAAGTGGGATAAGTAGGGTTAATCATAACTAGGGTTATAACATACTTACTAAGTGGCATGGGCCACCAAGTACAAGGTGGTTCCCCTCCAGTGATGTTTGTTGGTTTATAACCCCCATTAAGTAGTTCGGTATATCTCCCATAAATCCAAGTTATTGGAGTTATGTTCACCAACTTAGCTAACTATGGGGCACCACATTGTAGTGACCATGCATGACCACGCTTCGTCATATGGCTTAGTAATGGTTAATACCGGATTATGTTTTGTGGGTAATAGTGATTGATCATGGTTTATAATGGTGGATACTGGATTATTGATAATCAACCAACAGGGTTTTTCCGCTTCCGCGGCCAGTTCCACCAAGATGCACAGAAACTTTCACGCAACACGGCTTGAGCTTCAGAACGTCTGCCTGGAACCGGCGTGAATCAATGGGCCGAAACCGGTTGATTTGGAGGTTCCTAGCATGGATAAGGCCTATCTTTTAAGGATATGTTTGTTGGAGCATTTCCAGAAGATATGGTTTTATAAGTTTTATAGTATGGTACAGTACCTCTAGTTTAGGGTCCTGAAATTAGAATATCCTCTGGTTATTGAACAGTTTGATAATGGTATATATAGTCCAAAGAAATGGTGATCAACATGATGATTTGCCGTTCTTAAAAATGTTATGCTAAATTACCAGAAGGTATCCAACAAAAAAATCATGGTAAACCCGTGGGCACAAGAAATCAAGTAGTTTGGCTCCCGAAATTTCCATTTATTAGCCCCATTTATATGGCTACTGGGAAACTATAACAATTCATCAGCCTGGAATAGGTCATTAGGGGATAGTTACCACTTACCAGCCATCAATGGAGGTTTAAATCAACAAACCTTGATAGCCCCATGAAAGGAATTATATAATATTATATAATTTATATAATATCATACTGGTTGTGATTAAATGGTACTCACAGCATTCGGGCTGGCCGAAGAAGATTCCTGCAGCTTGACCATGAATTTCTCAGGTAGCCCGACTTTTTGTTGCCGGTGATCCCAGGGTGATCCCAGGTAGCCCTCCAACTGCAACGACTGAAGCTGTGATCGAAGCACCGAATTTCATGACGCGGGACTTGCGGGCCAGTCCTGGCGCTTCTTCCTGCGTCGCGCTTCGATATGCGCACAAAACTGGCGCACATTCTGCGTTGCAATCGCATACTCATGTCCCTTTCAACTCCCAGCCTTGTCTGGACTCGCAACGAGCTCAACTTTGGGTCCACCAGGCCTGACACCCAAATAATGGCCCACATAGCCACAAGCCGTTGCGAGCACTCGGTACAGAGTGCCATCTGAGGGTCAGCCATTCACTTGCGACGAACCTTTGGCCGATCACTTGCGACGAAGGGTCCTCTGAAGCTCTCTCAATTACGTGTTAATTACTACGTGCCTGGAGATACATCGACGAGAGAAAGAGCTACCTTACAATGCCAATGGTCTTACCTTTTAGGGTCTAGGGGTGGGAGGGACTGGTAGTGGCTTAGGGTCTAAGTGCGTTTCTAATCATGTGCCAAACCTGACAGTGCCGATGGTTTTACCTTTTAGGGTTTTGGGGTGGGGGGGTGTACGTCACAAACGACGAGAAAAACAGCGTCACGAGATCTCCGAGATCAACAGGGTCACAGGTGGTTTGGGTCGGATTGAACTTGTACAGAAGGCCCATGGGCAGTCCCAATTCATTCATTGCTTCATCAAAATTCAAGCATGTTAGTATTGAAACCCATGGACAGATGGATAGAAACTACTTGGGGGCGAACTACCCACGAATCCTAAGAATCCTAAGTGGGCTATATCCCTGGTTATAAAATGTTATAAGTGGATATAAGTGGGATGAAAAGTAAGGTTAATCCACTTATAACCAGGGATATAACCTACTTACTAAGTGGGGTGAGCCATCAAGTAATCCTTGAGTTCTCTGCTATAAATATGAACACAAACCATGTTCATAGCAAACTAGTTTATTTTATTTGTGTGGGCTACCAACGATTGACCTTGTTTGCCCTTTGGTCATCTGACATAGGTATTGAATAGATTCCCATAGAACTAAATTCTTTACCTATTGAACATGAGGATTTTCCATAGCAACCTCTTAAATGAACAGAGGGTACCTTAGTGGTTAGGAAATGAGCAAAAAATACAGTTACATGATTATATCCATATATCTGGGTCAATTGTAATATTTCACTAACCTGAATCTTGCGGCCAATTGGGGCTGATTCCTCTTATTAACCATGATTTCCAGTGAGGGAGAACAGTGAGGTCGTGATGAAATTTACCCAGATAAAATGTGATGACTTGGGTACACAATCTACAGTATATCTATATATACTGGTTGGTGGTGTCAACCCCTCTGAAAAATCATGAAAGTCAGTTCGGATTACTATTCCCAATATATTAAAAAAAACATGTTCCAAACCACCAACCAGATATACTTGATGGATTGATGTCTATGAACCAAATCTATATGGTAAAATCTATGCCTTGGGTATAAAATGGTACAATGTGGTGCCCCATAGTTAGCTAAGTTGGTGAACATAACTCCAACAACTTGGATTTATGGTAGATATACCGAACTACTTAATGGGGGTTATAAATCAACGTTCACATCACTGGAGGGGAACCACCTTGTACTTGGTGGCCCATGCCACTTAGTAAGTAGGGAAAAAACCCTAGTTATGACTAACCCTAGTTATAACCCTACTTATCCCTTGGGTATAAAATGGTATCTATCTGGGTAAATTATAACAATTCACTAACCTGAATTAAGGCCATTTGGGGATGATTCCTCTTATTAACCATGATTCCAGTGAGGTCGCAGTGAGGTCGTTATAATTTACCCAGATCTATATACGGTTAACAATTGATTTGTTTAATGGTCCCAGGATCATCCCCCACGGTTCACATGATGACTTCTTCACACAGTGTTTTTTCATAAGCGACTGAATGGGGACGACCTGTTCACCAGGAATATGAAGTCATGAACCTGGCTTTATCTGCCTTTGTTATTGAAGGTACCCTCTGGTAAACTAACATAGCTATTGAAAATGGTCATAGAAATAGTGGATTTACCCATTAAAAATGGCGATTTTCCATAGCTATGTTAGTTTACCAAAGGGTATACCAGATTTCCAGGGCTACTGAACTGGTTTTTAGTCTTTTGAGACTAAAAACCAGTCATGAACCACTAAGGGGGACGCTTCAACCGGCTGTCCCTTCGTCCTCCTTCGAAGACCGACGCCAACGTGCTGCGCATCAGTCCTGACGCCCAGGTGATGAGAAGTGCAAGGCGAGCGCGGACCGTTTTCTGACAGGTTGCCTTGCAACTGGCTCAATTCTATGACTTATGGTATATATATATACCCTCTGGTTATTTAACATAGCCATGGGAAATGGCCCATAGAAATAGATGGTTTACCTATTAAAGATGGGTGGATCTTTCCATGGCGATGTGCTTAAATAACCAGATGGTATATATAGTTGATGAGCTTATAAGTTAGTAACTTACAGTATTACAAAGCAACTTACAATGTCTGGGGGAGGCGCCTTGTATCTGAGATGACCGGGCTTGGTGAACCACCTGGTTTTGTGAACGTGGGATGTAGGCTTCATCCACTGAAATAACTCCCATGAACCAATCACTTCTTAGGATTCGTGGCTAGTTCGCCACCAACTTACCAACAATAGATATAATATGTGTATATATGGGGATACTTCATGGCTACTATTGTAGGTTAATGATGGTGAATAGTTAACATGGCCAATCTTAGATACCCTGCCAAAAAAACAAAAAACTTAGCTGGTTAGTAGACAATCCCAGTGATAGCAAAAGATTAAAGGATTAGTTTGTACCCATCCAAGAATTACCTAGTTAATAATGATTACCCTCTGGTAAACTAACATCACTATGGAAAATCAGCATTTTTAATGGGAAACTGTTAGTCATTATTGAATGGGAAAATCCACTATTTCTATGGTCATTTTCAATAGCAAACTGTTTGTTTACCAGAGGGTATTATCCATTATATATCCTAATAAATCCCATTAAATCCCATGGAAAATCATTTTTAATAGGTAAAACCGCTAATCAATGGGATTATAGATTTAATGATAATACCCTGATGATAAATGATGGTGATTAATGATCATTATCATTGATTAAATCCATGATTAATCCCATTAATCATTTATCACCATTTTTTGATTTTCATGATATCATTTAAATTACCATTTCTAATATGAAATCCCATGGAAAATTCCATGGAAAATCACCATTTTTAATAGATAAATCACCATTAATGATATCAATGATATCAATGGGAAAGTGTCGGCCATCCCTTCATCTCCCAAGTCTCCAACCGAGCGTCTCGGTCACGACGCAGCACGGACGCAGGACTGCAGTCGAAAAACGACGCAGCGCCGCGCGGCCATTTTTGACCGTCACATGGCCATGGCCAACATCCAAAAAACCTAGGTTAAATAATGGTTAAATAATGTTAATAATGTTGGTGTGTTTTTAACCAATCAACATTTAACATTATTTAACCTAGGTGTGTTTTTTTAGTATGTTGATGATTGGTTAAATAATGTTAAATAATGTTAACTGTATCCCAAAAAATATCCCCGTTCCATGAAATGGCTTGAAAATCTTGAAATTGGAACTGGTGGGTGAAAAAAACTCCACTGCTAAGTTGGTTTAACTTCTAGTGGTTATCCAAATAAACTACCTTATCCCCACCCACCAACAAAAAAACACGAAGGGTCCCAGGGCCGGGAACTGCCATGGAATCTTGTTCGTTTCTCAACATCGATGTGAGTGCTTCTAGTTCTAAAGACCATCGATGGCATTCACGAAGTAGCATGTGGAAGCAACAATATCAATGGATTGGTTTAAGGGAAAATCTTAACCGGAAACCATGGTTTTTACCATAAAATATAGGGGGTTCCGCTTAAAATTTTCCCATCATCCAATTCTATGACAATAACATCAAAAAACAACCATGACCGGGGCTTGTGACGCCAAAAAACGGCTCATCCGCACTGAGAAGCTGGAGCCGTTGTCAACTCCGTTGGGTGGGGATCTTCCATTGCATTCTTTGACCGGATACGGTGGAGAAATGTGTTTCACATCTTCCATAATTTCAAATATCAAGGTCACAAATCTTCGGACAAAACTATTTCAAAGTACCTATAGATCCTCCAAATACCACCCAAAAACACGGGAGGGTCTAGGTATATCCTCAAATTACATTGGCAAATTGGGTTTGTGGTTGGTGGTATACCTACCCCTCTGAAAATTTGAAAGTCAGTTGGGAGTATTATTCCCAATATATGGAAAAATAAAATTCATGTTCCAAACCACCAACCAGTTTAGCCATGACATCTCATTCGCTCAGATTTTCAGCGCTTCTCGAAGTGTGGCTCCAGATTCTTCAGCTCCTAGACTTTGCTGCACTCGGGCTACCGAACTGGGGACGTTGACATGAGATTAGCACCATTTTATGCCACAAATAAACAGGGGAATACCCTAAATCTTCCAAACATATGAACAAGTTGATCATTTTCATGTGTATTTTGTTTTTAATGGATTTAATGGCCTTCTGTGTTTGCTTGATTTTACTGAGGATCGGGATCGAATGGGAAATTAATCAATAAACATTGGCAAACCCATACTGGTTGGTGGTTGACCTACCCCTCTGAAAAATGATGGAGTTCGTCAGTCGGGATGATGAAATTCCCAACTACAGTAAATGGAAATTCATAAAAATTATACAAAAATCATATTCCAAAACCACCAACCAGCATATCTGGAATTGTGGAAGCCAGCTAACAATGGGGTTCTGAACACAGAACCAGGTCTTTTTTAGCCGAAAACGAGGACTTGATCGTCTCCAAGACGGAGCTGTTTTTAGCAGCACATTCTTCTACCATGATTCGGAAGAACATGTTGGATATCATATCATATCATCTCATGCAACAATAAACTGGTTGGTGGTATACCTACCCCTCTGAAAAATATGAAAGTCAATGGGAAGGATTATCCCATATATTATGGAAAATAAAATTCATGTTTCAAACCACCAACCAGATAAGGCTTTCAGATGCTTTCAGTAGATTTGACGCACACATGGAAAACTGCTGGACAAGTCATCCAGTAAACCAATCCCATGAAAATTGTCTTGAAAAACGTGTTGTGAGACCCTGCAGGATGGGGCCCCCAAGATAGCGTTCAGTTGCCTTGTAAGTGGCTTAATTCGATGGTTTATGGTAGATATAACTATAGTTACCCTCTGGTTATTTAACATAGCCATGGAAAATGGCACATTTATAGATGGTTTACCTATTAAATTAAACATTGTGATTTTCCATGGCTATATGTTACATAATCAGATGGTAATGGGGGTTATAATGGTTTATAAACCAACTTAAAAGTGGAGGGCCCCATCCTGTGCAGACCATACAAGTGAATAATCCACAGAAATATGATGAAATATGGCTGTCAAAGGCCGAATGGAATCGATGCCACAGTTACAAAAATCTGGGATAGCTGGATGTTCATCACGAAAATTAGCGTTGGGCAAAGTGGTGCCCGTTGGAGAAGTTCGTTGATCATTCCAATTTCACTGTTTTTTTGTAGTAGATACATCTATGCTTCCTATGGTGGTTATACAAACCACTTATTAGGTATTAACAAAAAGTCACCTGTCTGGAAGCCTTTTCTGCTTGATTCCTAGTCATTCCCATGGCCGTTGATCGAGCCTCCCTTGTTGGATCATCATATGATTCCGCCGGACACCAGCTAGTTTCTTGTCCTAGATCAACATCATTCCACTTTACCGTCTGGTTATGACTAACATCGCCATGGAAAGATCCACCCATTTTTAATAGGTAAACCATCTATTTCTACGGGCCATCCATACCATGGCGAAATGTTAGTCATAACCAGAGGGTAAACCCAAGGATGTCTTGTTGAATATCCCAAACAGCTATGGTGCTGCTATACATCAACAATCATCAACACTCTGGTCATCGCTGAGCAATCATCCTGGCTTCGGCAAAACCTGAGACCCTGCAGGCCCCGGATCATGTAACAAGGATGTCCTGAACAGCTGCCTCAACACTCTCCGCAAGAATCAGGAACCTAAACAGCGACCAGGAACCGCACATGTTGGTGGATGTGGGGATGACATGACTGGGACTCAATATAGTTCATTCTATTTCTATATCTATCCAAATAAACCAAGTAAAGTATATTTATCTATCATCACCCAAGGATATTCATGGATATCCTATTCATTCCATGAAGGTGTTTTATTTTTAAAAAAACGGGGGGTGGGATTCATATGGGACATGATTGGCTGGTTGGTGGTTGACCTACCCCTCTAAAAATGATGGAGTTTGTCAGTTGGGATTATGAAATTCCCAACTGAAGGGAAAAATAAACATGTTCCAAACCACCAACCAGTAGGGGTATCCACAACAAAACAATGTGGAATTTACCAAAATCATAGGGGATGAATGAACATCGTGCTGTGCTTTCTTCTTGGGAAACGATCTCCAAATCGAGGAATGACAAAAAGTGAATTCGGAATTTGAGAACAAAAACATCCCCAATTCATCACTTTTTCTTATCGGGGGATTTAATTGTGTAGTAGGGGTATGCACAACAAGAAACAACATTTTTGAGATAAATTACCCTCTGGTAATTTAACATAAATATGTAAAATCACAATTTATAGTGGATTTTCCTATAAAAAATGGTGATTTTCCATGGTTATGTTAGTCATAACCAGAGGGTAAATTCTTTCCTATGGATCCCCCATTACCTGGAGGATCGTCTCAATTAGCAAGTGGGGCGACTGTCATAATCTTGGCGATCATGACTGTCTATCCCCCTATTCCTGCAGTTATCCATAAGAAAAGTATATATGGGGGTTTCCTACAATAGGGGTACCTCCTAAATAAATCATCAGTTTTGATGGGTATTTTCCATTGTAAACCATTCATTTGGGGGTATTCAGCATTTATGAAACCCCCATATGTCACAAAGTAAGACTGGTTGGTGGTTTCAACCATCTTGAAAAATATTAGTCAAATATTAGTCAATGGGAAGGATTATCCCATATATTATGGAAAATAAAAAATGTTTGAAACCACCAACCAGAAATTGAGTGTGCAAAGGTTTATCCTTTCCAGCCGTGCTGAGATCCACAAGCGCCAAGGCGCCCGTGACCACGTCGAATGAAGACCTTGTGCTGAGGATACCTCGGCGCGCAGGATACCAAGGGTACCAGGAAGCGATCGCAACACCGTGTATGAACAATGCATTGATTTCATCTGCTTGGTGGTTGAACCCTACCCCTCTGAAAAATGATGGAGTTCGTCACTTGGGATGATTACCTCTGGTAAACTAACATAGCTATTGAAAATGGCCATTTATAGTGGATTCACCCATTAAAAATGGTGATGTTCCATAGTTATATTAGTTTACCAGAGGGTATCGTACCCAAGCATCAATAAAAAAAATCAATCTCCGCTTCCAAATGATTTTTTCCCATGAAAACCCCCGTTAAAACTATAGAAAATTCCAGCCATGTTTGATGACACCATTGCGGCTGTCAACAAGAAGGGCCCATTGCTCCTGGAATCTCTGGGACTCGGACGGAAAGGATTTGAACAAAGTCATCAGAGCCTCCACATCCTTAGAGTTGCGATGGAACCCTCCGTGTTTCCATAGATTCCAATAGATTCCCATAGATTCCTAGGTATCTATAGATTCCCAACACAAAGATTTCCCATTTCTAGTGGATTTCAAATTCGGAAAATGCAAAACCATATTTAATGGGGAATTGTCCACTATTCAATGGCCATTTCATTATCAGATTTTGGGGATATATCCTTGTTGCATAGACCTTGAATATGATAGGTACCTCCGTACCTTCAATAAATCGGTTCTTGTTGCATGGCCAATGAACTATCGTTCCATCGTTTTTGGAGGTTACATATTTGCCAAGCATCGTTAGCCATTATTAACAGCTCTCAATCATTCTTAACCATTATATAAATAATCCAGTATTCACCATTATCAACCATGATCAATCATTATTACCCACAAAACATAATCCAGTATTAACCATTATTAAGCCATATGACGAAGCATGGTCATGCACGGTCACTACAATGTGGTGCCGCATAGTTAGCTAAGTTGATTTATAACTCCAATAACTTGGGTTTATGGTAGATATACTGTACCTATACTATACTTAATGATGGGGGTTACCAACTTATAACTGGGGGGGCACCACCTTGTATTTAATACCAAGCATCTTCGGGTGTACTGAACAATGTCTCGTCATGGCTGATGGGCAGCTCTAACTGCTCCGCGATCCGCAGACCCTCCTGAGTTTGATGGTGCCCCACGAATTCTGAGTTGGTTACAGGATGGTGACCCCCCAGTGATGTGAATGTTGCTTTATAAACCCCATTCACTAAAGGTGTATCTACCATAAACCATAGAATTCAACCACTTATATCTCAACTGAACGCTGTCTTGGGGGCGCCATCCTGTAGTTCACCTTAATCCACTGAAAAAACTCGGGTGAAGTGAACTACAGTAAACTAAATTTCGTGGTAGTACTTCGCCACCAAGTAAGCTCATTCATAAGAGAGGGTTTTAAGTGGAAAACAAATGACTCCAAAGTGTTCTATAGTATGATAATAGGAAAAATAGTATTCGATAGTATGGAAATAGTATGACATGTATATATATATAAGCAGTATTCTAATATACAAAATATTATACTGGTTGGTGGTTTCAACCCTCTGAAAAAATATGAAAGTCAGTTGGGGTGATTATTCCCAACTGAATGGAAAGTCAAAAAGTTCCATGTTTCCAAACGACCAACCAGTAGATATTCTATAGTATTCTATAGCATTCTATAATTCAGATTAGTGAATCAGTCCTGCGCTTGGTGGGCTTTTGTGTATGAGTCGTCACGTTGAGGTGGGCCGCGCTTGGCGAATTCTGAGGTCATGGGGCTTGCAAACCAACTTATAATTGAGCCCAAATTGGTCAACAAAACTCCACTGACTATGGTTTACCAACATCACTGGTATATATACTTTATATATATATATAGATTGACTACATATATATATGGTAGATATAACGTGTAGTATATTAACTATACATATATAGTTTTTGGGTAGTTTATAGTATACATAGTCAATCTAACCATGGTTTATAGTACATGTAGTTGGCGAGGTTCATAAACCAACATCACTGGGGGGAACCACCTATGGCAATACTCCAAGAAGGTGGTCAGTGATGTGAACGTTGGTTTATAACCCCCATGAATGGTTTGTTATATCTACCATAAACCCGAGGCTTCACGTATTTATGTTTACATATAATTCCTTATAAATGTTATATGTCCCTAGTGTTTGGTCGTTAACTCACCAGTTTTCCCCGCTTAAATAATGTTATAATATGCTATAATAATGTTAAATCATGTATATATATATAAATATACATATATATATATATATATATAATATATATATATATACGTATATATTATACAATATCAACCTTTAGATAGTCCCAGTATATTCCATTACAGTTATGGCCCTGAAAAGTTACAAATGGGCTAATCACGAGTTGGGCCAAAACGGTATAAAGCCTTTACCCTCTGGTAAACGTTTACATATCTATGCAAAATCACCATGTTCAATGGGAAAATCCACTATTTCTATGGCCATTTTCCATAGTTATCTGGGTAAATTGTAATATTTCACCAACCTGAATCTTCCGGCCATTTGGGGATGATTCCCCTATACATTCACCATGATTCCAGGGTTCGGGAGAACAGGTTTCGGTCGTGATAAAATTTACCCAGATAGTTATGTTAGTTTACCAGGCCGGGTATCATATCACTAACCATTATTTTTTGCCCATGATTATCCATCTGGTTGGTGGTTTGAACCCCTCTGAAAAATATTAGTCAAATGGGACTATTATTCCCAATATATGGAAAAATAAAAAATGTTCCAAACCACCAACCAGCCACTATTCACCATCCATTCAAACCACTATTTTCACCACATTTCAGCGAGTACAAAAAAACCTGACCAGGATGCGCTGATTCGGAACATGCGGAAACCCAGTCCGCATAAAGACAAAGCGAAAAAGACACACAAGACACAGAACAAAAAAAACAGCAGTTGGGTTTGTCTGAAAGTAGGCAATTTCAGATTTAGAAAAGTTCATCACTATGTTCCGTATTAAAACGGTCAAAGAAACAGGGTTTCTACCTTCGGTTTCAGACAAAATCAAGGTCTTCACCGGTAGAGGTATCCAATCCCCATCTAAAATGGGTTAATCAAGTTTCATCCCCATAAAAAGTTTGATATCCATACACTCATAGACATACTTTTACCCAGTAAAAAGTTATCCCATAATAAACCCAATATGGTAATAAAAGAAAATCATATCATATCATGTTACCATATTAAAATATATATTATAATCCAATAAACCCAGTATATGGTAATAATCGGTTGTGACCCATTCCCATATTGGAAAATGTCAGAATATTGGAATTGTAATGGGATTAATTATACTGGAATAGATAAAGGGATTATAACCATTATATGCCCATTAGTCACCCATTAGATATCCCATTATATCAATGGAAATTTCAGGATCCTAAAATGGAGGTACTGTACCATATAAGGCCATTTTTTGTGGTGATATTCACTTACATAGGCCTTATATAGGCCTTATATATGGTAGGTACCTCCATTTTAGGATCCTGAAATTCCCATTGATTATATCTATTATTTCCATTATATTCCCATAAAAGTTATCCCACAATCCTTTCTCCCAATTCCATTGCACATTGGCTGGTTAGTACATTTCACCATTTATAGCAACATATGAAAGTACTGTTTAGTATCTAACTATAGTTCTATCCAACATCTATATCATTTTACATGGTTTTCCAATTGACACTATTATATTCCATATTCCCAAACAAAGAAATGAACAAAAACAAACCAAGACTATCAAAAACCCGTTCCCGTTAAACAACAAAGGCATTCCCAAACAAAAATTACAATGTGGAAATTCCCATCGTCCCATCTAAAACTATGAATGTGGCTAAAGCAACAATAAACCATCCCCCAAATCACCATAAATAGATGGTATAAACTGTTCCCAAATGGGTGGTTTATGGCATTGCTTTATCCACATTACATATAAAAATCACGTGAAAATCACCATTTTTGTTGGTTAAATCCCACTAAACCACCATTTTTCATAGTTAAATCCCATGGAATCATCTTCTATATGAGCCATGGTCAATACTCACTATATGGTTGATGGTCATCCCATCCATAATAAGGATCCCCTATTAATGGTTATTATAAATCCCTATGAACCATTGGATGACAGCCCCTATTAACGGTTCTTAACCATGAGTATTGACCATAGCTCATATGGGAATGGACATCGCCATCCATTTCCCCATAGGCCTTCTCCGCCAGCGCATGGCCATGCAGCGTCACCAAGGGCCTCTCGGACCAGCCGAAGGTCCGCTGCGCACGCATCAGGGCCGCCCAGTGCAAGGGCCTTGGCCATGCCGAACGGTGAGCCAAAAGAGTGCAACAAAAAGGTGGGAAAATGAAGGCAAAATGAGGGGAAAATGCTGGAACATGCTGGACAAATGATGGAAACATGGTGATTTAACCATGCAAAACAGTGGAAACATGGTGCTTTAATCGCAAAATGGGGAGTTGTATGTGATTTTGGTTAACGAAATTGACTTATAACCTGGTTCACTAGGGTTTATGGCAGATGTAACATTATATGTATACATGTATGTATGTATATATATATATTATATAGGTGAATATATATATATATATATATCAATAAATGGCCACTTGCGAACCCCAACTTGCTTCAAATGTTGTAAACACGCACCAAAATGGTAGAGTTGGGCTTTGCTTATCACAAAGTGGTGCCCCATAGTTATTCATGGTCGATTATACATATATATATATATATATGTGTATACACATTTAAATAACTATAATATGTATAATTGTAATACCTATAATATCTAACATAATATAATATAACATAACACAACATAATATATTATAATATAATACAATATAATATATTATAACATAATATAATATAATAGAATATAATATAATAAAACATAACAAAACATAATATATTATAATATTATATAATATAATATCATATCATATAATATAACATAATATAACATAACATGAATAAAACCTGAATATAATATAAATATAAATATAATATAATATAATATAACATGAATATAATATAATATAATATAAACATCAAGCCAAAGCAGCCAAGGAACGTGTCAGAGGTGGGTCTCATCTCCGGATAGCCACAGAAGTTACAACTCCTGTCGGAGTTTCAAGCTGCATCTGGCTGCGGGGAACATATTGGGATATAGTTGGATCAACCAACAGTGGGACATGTATTAGGATTTAATGGGGTTTATTAGGATATATGATGGTATACCCTCTGGTAATTTGTCACATAGCTATTGAAAATGACCATTTATAGTGAGTTTTCCGATTAAAAATTGTTATTTTCCATAACTATGTTAGTTTACCAGAGGGTAGTGGGAATGTGGCTGGGAATCACTGGATAAATTGTGCTTCTCTGGGCTAAAAAATGTGGAAACTAATACCAACCATTTCTGATTGAATTGTAATAATTCACTCACCTGAAAATAGCTGAAACAACACCATTTGATGATAATTCCTCTTGCTAACCATCAGGCCAGTGATGTCAAAGTGAGGTCATCATAATTCATGCAGACACATGATGAAAAACGGGTTGTTTGAAAAGTTGAAGGAACGCCTGCAGGAAACCTTTGTTTTCAAACACATGGAACATCATCATGTTTGCTAGGTAAATCACCGATAAATGGTACATTTTCCATAGCTATGAGTTCAATTTCCAGGGGGGTGAAAAATACATGGGGCTGTCTGAACAAGTAGGTGACAAAAAAAGAAACATGATAGGGTTAAACATCATGGCCCATCCCACTTAGTAAGTAGGTTAACCCTAGTTTTTTCAGTGGATTAACCCTACAAACATCCCACTGACAAAACCAGGGTTAAACATCATGTGTCCTCTTAAACAAAGACCACATGACGAAGATATGCCAACAACATGCGATGGCGGTAGTTTGGTCGTTTCCCCCAACCTCGAAACCTGGAAGCTTTCATGATAATGGTTACATTGATCAGATGGTTATATATTGTTGAGGTAAAACTGGGTATATATATATATATGTACTATTACAAGCATTTTAGTTGGCAACAAAACCCATGTTCTGATTCCATCGAAATTGGAGTTGGCAATTTACAGCTGCGAACTATCATGTCCCCATTAAACCTCATTATATATATATATGATGTATAATATATATATTATATTATATAATATAATATAATATAATATAATATAATATAATATAATATATATTATATTATATAATATAATATATTATATATATTCTATTATATTATATATATTATATTATAATTTATTATATATATATTATATAGTATATTAAATAATATAATATAATATATATATATATATATATTTATATTATACAATATATATTATACAATATAATATATAATATATATATATATATATATTATATTATATTATTTAATATATATATATATATATATATATATATATATGTATATATATATTTATATATATACATATATATATTTATAATTTATTATATCTCCATATTTTTTTTTTACTCTAGGGTAAAATAACATTCACTTTTAAAATCTA
>Ga0126342_10006277_pt1 | contig 21041 bp, 19 predicted proteins | sample Cyp1metagenome_FD_92528 | JGI IMG/M metagenome (GOLD analysis project Ga0126342, IMG submission 92528) | Coral microbial communities from Lord Howe Island, Old Settlement Bay, Australia - Cyphastrea 1 metagenome | ecosystem: Host-associated > Invertebrates > Cnidaria > Coral ...
AGAGGAGACCTCAAGCACCTTTCGGTCCATCAGTGGCTTCGCTCTGCCATCCCTCATTCACAACAACCAAGCTCTCCTATAGGTTTCCTATTTTTGAAACTTCCGCCACCGCCTTGTGCGGTATTACTGGTATTTTTCAGAGTGGTAGGTATACCACCAACCAGTTTTGGGGTTTGAATGAATAAGATCAATGTGTAGCTATTAACATTGGGGTAGCGAGGGAGCTCAGTGAGCCCAAGTTTCTTGGATTGGCTGATGATTTTTGAGTTTCCCACTGGGAAATGAATTGTTTTGGGAATCTAGAATCTATATTCAACATATATATATATATATATATATATTATATATATATATATATGTGTGTGTGTGTGTATTTGTCCTATGTTTGGTGGTTTCCTTAAGCAAGTTCAAGTTTTGTTATGGTTTTGCAGCGGTTTTCATTGGTTTTTTTTCATATTCTGCTCATGTTCATGTTCGGAGAAAAAAACATTCGAGTTTGTGAAGACGTCAACCAACAATATTGGAACGTTGGTATTGAACCACCATGAAATTGGAAGATAACCAACAGATGATTGGATTGTCCGTATCTTGTCGCATTTTTGCTGGCGATATAGGTAGCAGCAGCATGGAATTCCAACACCATAAACAGAAAAGAAACGGAGAGTGAGCTGAGTTTTTCAGCTTGCTGGTTTTTATTCAATGATGGGCCCGTGGCCAGCAGAGATAGGTTTACCACTGGCCCTGGAACATTGCTCTGGGTTGCATAACCTTCAATTTTTCTGGCTTCAACATTTAGAATCAATTGTAATCCCATCCCCCGAATATGAAACACCCCCTAAGTGGTCCCAAATATGTGTGTATATAAGTATGTATATATATATATATATAATTCCCCTACTAAACCATGGTTTCTGGGGGGTGTTGAATACTAGCAGGAAGCGATTGGAGACCAATTGCAAACCCGTTTCTTTGGCCAATACTTCTATCCTGCTCTCTGAAACCATTTTTTGTTACTATTTGCTTGAAGTTAAAACCTGGTTAAACCTAGGTCAACCTTTGTTAGAAACTTTAGTACTGTAATCCTTCGATATCAATGGTAAAATGTCCTAACCAGCTAACAATTAGATGTTTTTGCTGGTATCTAAGATTCACCATGAAACCAACGTGGAACATTCGCACAGGAAGCAGATCGTTCCATCGTGGGCTTCAGTGCAAAGGGCGTCTCAGTAGAACCGGAGGAGCTGATGATGGGAGTACAGACGTCGGGTAAAGTAGCGATGTGGGTCCCAAAACAAAAAAATGTGGATTTTTTTTTGGATTTGACAAGCATTTTAGGGATGTATTGTGGCAATATTAATTTTAAAGGATCTATGAAAACGGATATCTTATTTTTAATGCATCTGGATGTGGTTTGATGATGGATTGATGTTGGGAGTATATTGGAAAATCCTTTGTAAATGGAGGTGACTGGGAAAATCACCTACAAATATTGGGAACATTGATGAACATTGGAGATTTACATAACCATCAAATGTTTGGTATGGGTCTGTTTAAGGTGAGTGTTTACTGTCACCATGGGCAAAACACCATGGTGGCTCATCCCAATTACTAGGGAAAATCCCCGAAGTAAATGAAACTTTTAATGGGAAGATCATCTGTAAATACGGAACTTAACTTATTAACCACTACCCTCTGGTTATTTTACACTTACCTACCGCTATTGCTATGGAAAAAAGTTGCCCATTCCATTAAACATGGTGATATATGGTCATTGATCATGTTCATTTGTTTTCCAAAGCTACTTTAAATCATAGCTATCATGTTCTACTAGATGGTAGTGGCTTAGTTCACCCTCATTATAAGTTCACTAACCCTGCTCACCCTACTTATAACTGCGGTCAAAGATGCCGAAAAGTGTTTCTAGGATGTTAGTTCGATGATGTTTCCTCCATCACTTCTAGGTTTCCAACTGTTCTATTTATTTTGGGGTTGCTACATGGGACTATGAGGATATAAACCAGCAAAGTGTGGGGATGTACTATACAATGGGATGTAATAGAATGTAATGTTGATAAATGTGGAAAAGAAGCATTCAAAGCCAGTCAGCTATATACTAAATATTAGTTGGTTGGTGGTTGATATTAGTTAATGTTGCTTAATATTGGCTAATGTTGGTTAAATCGAAAACCATCGAAATCCAAAAGTTGTGGTAAAGGTCGGTTATGTATAGTACACCAAATGTTCATGAAATTATCATTTGAGGATCAATGATCTGCGGGTTTGATTTGTATTAGTTTGAGAAATCTGCCAGCTGCAAAATTTTGGGGGCCACCACCCTTGTTCTATGGTTTGTATACCACAAAAAAGCCATGTCCAACTCCCACTGGTTGGTGATTTGGAACATGAATTTTATTTTTCCATATATTGGAAATCATCATCCCAACTGACAAACTCATATTTTTCAGAGGGGTAGGTATACCACCAACCAGCCCAGATCCACAGCGTTTTGTCACCGATGTTCTCGATGTTCTCGGCAGGATTGGGACGAAGCGCGCTTGAAAGCCCTCCGTGCCCGACACGGCTGGGAGTTCGAATGGATGACGGAGGAGCGTTGAACTAACAGCCTATGAAAGTGTGCCATTTCGCGGCCTGTTGCGCAGAAAAATAGCAGAAAATGTGATGAAAATGTAACATGATATATATGGGAGTTTCTTAAAATGGGGGATGGAAGATGCAAGCATTAGGATAGCGACCTCAAACAAGCACCTCCCATAATTGATGCATATGCTAAAGGAAACACAAGGAAACCATCAAGTTCATGCTCCTAAGTTTGAAATCTCTTAACCGCAGAGCAAACTACGAACTCGAATTTCAGTTCAAAAAATGCAATGCGTTATTAACCGTTATTATGTTCGATTCTAAGTGTGGAATATTATCCCCATGGATAAAAGCTACTTAACCCGATTTCATCATACCCCAAATACTTTGTAAGAAGCTCTCAAGCCCCATAAATCCTACCCCAAATACTTCCTGAGAAGGTACAACTGTATCCATAGAGTATATATAGGAGATATTGTGGTTGGTTGCGAAATCCTACCTTGGATGGTTGAAACATGTTGAAAACCTATAAATCATAGTAGCAATCCATACAGGATGGTGCACGTTATGCGAATGTTGGTTTCGTTTCACCCCATGTATAAGTTGGTTTAGTTTCACCCCATTCACTTAGTTATGCCTACCATAAACATCCATTTTTACCATAGAATTCAGCCACTTCCGCCCCAGGATGGAGAGCGGCAACGTCGCATCGAGGGAGCTGCACGGGCAAGGTGGGAAACGATATGACACCGCGGTTGTGTCATCAGCTCTCTGGGGAAATCCCCGACCTAAATGGAGGTTTATGACTGGGAAAATCATATATCTGGTTGGTGACTGGAACCATGGAAATTTATGACGTTCCATTCAGTTGGGGAATTTCATCATGCCAACTGACGAAGTCCATCATTTTTCAGAGAGGTAGGTATACCACCAACCAGATACAAATGAAGGTTTATAGCTGGGAAATTTGTCTCTCAGCAGAGGCTTTAATGGGACCATCATCTGTAAATGAAGATTTATAGCTGGAAAAATCATGTATAACTGAAGGTTTTAATGGGAAATTAGCTTTAGTAAAACGTGAGTTTCCTTCTAGTAAACCTTGGTAGATGGTACTAGTAGGTGACAAGGGGTTGTTCTTGGCCATGGGTTGGAAAACACGCTAACCAGTTGATTCTGTTGTTTTTCTGGCAGGGTATCTAAGATTATTCATGGTTGTGGGAAAACCACAACAAATCCCTAAGACACATGCAAAAACTGGGTAAGATATGTATAGATATGTACATGTAAGATCAATACAAAGTCCCTTTCAAGCAGCAAATGGGCTACCAGATGCTACCAGTTTAAAGCCCACATCCACATTTCGGATGAACACGCCATAACAGCTATGTTTTGAGTCAAATGTCAACAGTGAATGTTGACGGCTGATGTGACTGATGTGTGGTTTCCTTAAATTCAGGGCCTGATTGGTTTCGATTGATTCATGATATTTCGACATGTTTCCAAAAATGGGCTTCATGGAAAGTATATCTATGGTTTCACCACTCAATTCGGGTGAAAAATACATGGTTTCATGGAGAATCTATCGGAAAACTATGTTAAGTATTGATGAAGTCAGACCCCAACAGCCCCCAAGCCAGTGGTTGGTTCTCCACCACAGCTTTCAGAAAACCTGGCAGGAAAGAAGCCAAGGAGGGACAGGATGTCAATTCCAAGGTGCAGATCTGGGATTTGGATCTGAAAAACTGCTGTTGATTGAAGATTGTGGTTGTACATATGATCTAGGCATCATTTATGGGTGGTTTCATGGGGGTTTCAACCATCAGACATATGGTGGTATGCTATTATACAATGTTTGGATGGTGCTTCCTTGATTATTGTTATTATAACAGAATAGAATATATATATTATAAATGAATGTAGTTCGGGGTTATACTAGCCAATATGTATAAATAAACAAATAAATAAATGAATACATAAATAAATAAATAGATATAATAAGTATATATATATATTATATAACCTTATTTATGTGTATATATATATATATGGGATTGTCGCAATCCATGAGCCAGTAAATCCTACCAGTACACAAAGTACGACAGTGGTAAGGCAGATGGTTTTGAACACTGCCCGAGGGTTTTCTCAGTTACTCAGCAGCATTTTAAAGCCCGCTGGAAAGTGTCCATCCAGCAAAAGGGAGGATGATCACAGCAATGTGACAAATCCACAAGCCAATGAATTTTACCAGAACTGAATGGTATAGAAGTATAGACCTAGAAAAAAACATAGCTTTCAGAGAGATGTTCATATAGTATTCTATCTCATTTGTTATGATACAAATGTATAGTATTCCCATTCTTTTCTCCTGAACTCCCATGAATTTTGCCCCATTTCTTTCTCATCATCTCCCTGATTTTCTCTGTGATTCTCCCATAATCGCCGTGAGGCCACCCGCTCCCAACTGCCCGGCTGGTGGCGCTTGGATTCCATGGCCAAAGCCTTCACCTTTCAGGCACAAGATCAACAACAGATGCCTGGAGCAACAGCTGGGAGGCTGACATTTTTGGGGGAAGATGAGTTTCCTCCACGAAACAATGGAAGATGAGTTTGGGATGGAAGATGGTTAAAATTCCTGGAAGATGAGTTTCCAGTCATGGATCTAAAAAGATGTTTGTTGTTTTCCCCCTCAGGGTCAAAGAGAATCACTTCACTGGATGGTAAATGATCGTTGGGAACGTGCTTTTTGACTCCAACAGGACTAGGTCAGAGGCGTATCATACTTGCACACGGTGGAAATTCTACCCTTTGGTAAACTAACATAGCTATTGAAAATGGCACATTTATAGTGGATGTACCCATTGAAAATGGTGATTTTCCACAGTTATGTTAGTTTACCAGAGGGCAAATGGAGGTTTTAATCTGGTTGGTGGTGACTGGAACCATGGAAATTTATGACGTTCCATTCAGTTGGGAATTTCATCATGCCAACTGACGAAGTCATATTTTTCAGAGGGGTAGGCTCAACCACCAACGAGTAATGTAGTGTTGTCATCCCACTAATAAATGATATCCACATGATGTCCACTTTTTCCACGTCATCCCACTATGACGTCACAATGTGAATATGATCATCGCACTAAATGGGTCATTTTCCGTAGCTATGTTAAATAACCAGAGGATATCTTTATTTGAAAATGGGAGGGGAGTTTCCATTGCCATATTCGATCGCTCCAGGGTATCCATGGTAATATTGGGGATGCTGTGAGGCGTTGGGCTGGGTTTACCACAGTACTAACCCATATGCTCCATGGTGCTGGAATATGCACACCAACATTTGCCCGAACAAAATCACCCAGTTTCGTAGGTAAATATACCAGCACCACGGTTCGCATATGGGTAATGCGTCAAATATCGTCAAACATGTTTCATCAATTGCATGTCATTGCGCTTCCCCATTTGAATGGTTAAGGATGATTAAGGCCCCAATTTACCAAAGACCACCTTGGAAGATCATTTCGTAAAGCATGTTTTTTACATCAGACATACCCATATGCTCCGTGGTGCTGGTATATTTACTTACAAAACATGGAGCATATGGGAGATGGAAGATGATGGAAGTATTTGAACCACAGACCTTCAGTCCATCTCCAATTTTTGATGTGTTCAACATGATTCCATGGTGACCCGTCGAAATTCACGGATGACGACTGTGCAAGCCGTGCCATTTTCTCCGATTGCCCAGGTTCTTGGACATCCCCATTCGCCTCCAGAAAAAAAGAAAGATGTTTTTCCAGAAAAAAAGAAAATCAATAAGAAAAAGATGAATTACTTTCCTTCGAGTGATCCCCACCATGACATTTATATATATACGGTTTGTTACTGGCAAATCTTCTGGCATTCTATCTGACATATCTTCTGGCATTCGATCTGGCATTCTATCTGGCATATCTTCTGGCATTCTACCTGGCATATCTTCTGGCATATGTTTTGGCATATCTTCTGGCATTCTATCTGGCAAATCTTCCGGCATTCTATCTGGCAAACATTCTGGCACCACTGGACCTCAACGGCCAGATAGAATGCCAGAAGATGCCAGAAGATATGCCAGATAGAACGCCAGATAGCATGTCAGATAGAATGCCAGAAGATATGCCAGATAAAAAAGCCAGAAGATATGCCAGATAGAATGCCACAAGGTATGCCCACTGCATGCGGAAGTTGGGGAAGAGTTGGCAAGGCGGAAGTGGACATGGAAGTGGATGCAAAGGTGGTGGAGGAGAAGCTGGAGGAGAGGGAGGAGGAGGAGAAGGAGGTGGAGGATGAGGAGGCGGAGGCGGAGGAGGAGAACAACTGTGATTAAATCTAACAAAATTTCTAACAACCCTCACCTGGCAGGTGGGGAAAAAAAACGCATCGAACGACAGCCTTGAGCCATCTTGAGCCTGGGACAATCCTTCAGAAATCCTGAGGAAGCGGAAAATCGCCCCGCCCCCGCAGTTCAAGCCGAAGTGCCTCGGTTTTTTTCCAGGTGGCGCAGGTGGAGCTGGGTAATACCGCGGGAAACCCAACAATACACCATCATCTGGTTGGTGGTTTGGAACATGAATTTTATTTTCCATATCTTGGGAATGTCATGATCCCAACTGACGAAGTCCATCATTTTTCAGAGGGGTAGGCTCAACCACCAACCAGATAATAAACTACTACCATTTGGGGATGGTTTATACCACCCAAAGATGATGTTTATCAGCAAGGGCTTGTCATATGTTGAACATTGGCCAGATAACTAACGTTTATAATGTGTAAAAAAATAGTATCCAAGATTAGCCATGCGAAAATCAAGATACTGGAAAATCATGATACTTCATAGCCTTTTTTCCGTCTAGACATTTCTCGGATTATGCAATGTAGATGATATATTAGATCATACCCAATTTCATCATTCGAACATCCATTCACCTGTAGAGATCCAGAGATCCAGGCAGCTAGCGACTCTGAAAAGCATGAGCATGACCAACATGGAGACGTAACGATCCTCACCATGGTGACATGATTGCTTGCGATTGGTCAATCAACTGGATGGGTAGTTCAATCCTTTAGTCTTTTGGTATCAATGGGATTATCTATTAACTTTGGATGTGTCACCTAATCACTAGTTGGTACCACACTATGGTGACTATGGACATGAAAGCAGCAAACCTACCCCTTGGCAAACCAACACAGCTGTAAAAAATCACCATTTAATATTTAATTAAGTAAAAACAACGATAAATGGGCCATGTTCAATAGCTATGTTAAATTCCCGGAGGGAAGTGCTAAAACCTACAACAAATGTAGTTTTTTGTTTAGCCACAGGACTTCCGACTGAGTCATGGTTTTTCGTTATTACATCACCAGCGGGATCTGCAGGAGCTGATGCAGGGGCCAACTCATAGGCGGAGTATGGCGGAAACTCCAATGTTTTCAAGAAACTCCGCAGTTTGATTGCTTGCCAATGACCCAGTTGGGCAGTGAACTGGTGAAATATGGTGAAATCCCAAGTTTTGATCCAAAATGCCATGGCATCTTCTACATGCAAGTTCACAAGATGTTTGATTGTTTGTATGTATAAGTTTGCCGAGACTCAATGCACGCAATGTGGCTTCCTTGTAAGACATACTACCCCGTCGAGGTTGTCCAGATTATATATCCAAATTTATCCAACGAAGATGGGGGGGTTGCAAAACCACCGCCGGTAAGTACTAGGAAAAATGAAGAAGTTTGATTCTCCACGTTCATGGAAGTTGTTTGTATAATAGATAGGTAGGGTAGATAGATGTATCGATATATCCGTAGATAGTAGATTGGACTAGATTAGATTAGATTGGATTAGATCAGATTAGATTAGATGAGATTGATTGATTGATATCTTCGATAGGGTAGATAGGCAGGTACGTTGATAGATGGATACACACAAGAGAGAAGTTGTACGGGGTACCAGCACATTTGGATTCAAAATCCGTGGTTTCCTTCATATAGACTTTCATCTCGCCCAATGAAATGTCTATTGCAGTGAAATGACCAATGCTTTAGCTGTTTTCAATTCTGACAAGTTGAAATATTTGGTTAAACAGGAAGGCATCGCAGTTAACCCAGCAATTTTCACTACTATAATGATAAGTATAACCATTATCATTATTCTTCCAGAGATATTCCCCAACAGTTCATGAACATATGGAAAACCCAATGGGTTTCCGTTCGGAAACTGAGCTACGGTTTTTCCATATCAATGTTCATTATCATGTGTTCCATATCTATGCATTCTATAATATTCTATATCTATGTTTATCCATTCTCTATAGTTTGTCCATATCAATGGCTTTCCATATCGTCTCTGCACTTTAGAGAACATTTCGCAGCAGAGATAATAACAATGAGACAATGGTGGAACCCTAAGAGACAGCATGGTTTCCTGTTAATGTTATCCAATGGTTTCCTGTTAATGTTTTCCAGTGACAGCAGCACTTTCCGCAGGGTTCCATTGGTCTCTGCGGCTTTACCCCAACTGGGCTCAGATCCCGGCCGAGCCTTCCGCTCTGAACCGGAGCGGCGGTGACGCCAGAGTTGCGAAGGGGCGAACGGGCGCAAGCGGCGCCAGAGTCTGACAAAAGTGGAACGGAACCATTCACTCATGTGGGTCAACCTTGGTTAGATACTAGCTAAAATTTTGCTAAATTTTGACTGGCAATTATCTAAGATTTACATAGATTTATGTGGTAAAGTCAATCAGAAAACATCCCCAAAATCACCATAAATGAGGGTATTAGAATAAACCACCCCCAAATGGTGGGATTATGATTATTTTTGACATATTGGGTTTCCCACATTGCATAGTGGGACCCCCAAACGTTATAAGTTCGTTTGTAAGCCCATCTAACTATCGATATATATATATATTCCATAAAGTCTAGATATTGTAGTTATAAACCAACATAGTTATCTTGGGGGCCCAAACATTGTAAAGTTCCGAAGCATCCAATTTTTCGGCCAGGAATATATATATATATATATTAATTCACACGCACACACACACATATACATATATACAATTACATGTACAAAATTATAAGTTGCACCACGTCATCCCCAAAAAAAGTCGTTGTTGGATTTGCATCTATCGATGCAAACAACAAGTTCTAGTGTTAGATTCAATTTTTTAACTGTCCCAATTTTATACCCTCTGGTTATTTGACATAGCCATGGAAAATGGCCCATTTATGGTACAACTATGTTAAATAACCAGATGGTACAACTTGAAATTTCTTGGCATACAGCGATTTCAGCCACGGAACCCTGCCCTGTTCGCAAGTCTCACTTGCCTCGACTTGATTGGATGTCCATGGGCTAACGGACCCATGCTGTAGCTGGCAAATCTTGAAAAACGGATCGCAACCCGTTTGCTGTGCATCCTATGGTTGGTATGTGGTTGACAATCACGCGAATGCGGTGAACTCCGCTTGTAATGCTTTATGTATATGTATATATAATTACACGCACACACACATTTATATATATATACAATAATTAATCTTGATGTGTTCTTCTTTGTTTGTTTGTTGCGTGTCTGCCTCTCTGTCTGTTTGTTTGTCTGTCTGTTTTTTTGTTTGTTTGTCTGTCGGTTTGCATATATACGCACGGAATATACATATATCATATATTCATATATCATATATAACTGGTTGGTGGTTTGGAACATTTTTGTATTTTTCCATTCAGTTGGGAATTTCATCATCCCAATCTGACGAAGTCATATTTCAGAGGGGTAGGTATACCACCAACCAGTAAATAATGCCCAGCTGGAACTTGAGGCTAAGAAAATCGCCACTGGAATGCTTTCACCATGGCAGCCACAGCAGCCTCAAAGATGAACTGCCATACTGCCATCCTAGCATGACTGGGGGGACCAACCAATCCAAGCCATAAAAGTGGTGATAAAAAGCTGATGGTTTCAAAAATTGTGGCCACAGTACTCCCAGTTCTTCAGCAAAACAGATCGCTCCACCGGGCTTGGAGCCCCAGTTTCAAACTTTTCCCAGCAGGTTGCACAAAGCTCCGATTTTTGTATCGCTCCTCGCTCCTTTTTCGACCATGGCCAGTGTGGGATGAAGGACGGCGAAGATCTCGAGCAGCCACTGTTCCGGCCCAACATTTTGCAGCATGGTTTTGTGGAGGGGGGCCTGTGGGATGGCTGGTAACTGATGGTAACTGGTAACTACAACTGGCTAGAAAAAACGGGTTTAATAAGTTAAAAACCAGAAAGCAGTTGACCAGTCCAGCCCGAAGTAGATCCGAGATTCAATACTAAACCAGGATCTTTAGGTTTCTTGGATATCAGAATATGATTTACTAGTTGCAGTCTGGTCGGTGGTTTCAAACATTTTTTATTTTTCCATATATTGGGAATTTCATCATCCCAAGATGGTTAAACCCACCAACCAGCTAGTTACCTAGTTCCAGTTGGGGTACATCGTGATGATTCAACGGATATACTCCTTATCCTGATGGAACTCCGGAGGAATGATGTGACGTGACATTTTTTAGGTCATTTGCAGGTCATACCCTCTGGTTATGACATGTTATGACTAACCTAACTATGGAAAATCACCATAGAAATCCTGAATTTTCCCATGAAAAATGGTGGATCTTTCCGTTATGTAAACGTTTACCAGAGGGTAATCCCACTTTTCCGGGAGAAATGATGTTCTTCCTTGGTGAATTCCAGTGTTTGTTCGCATGAAAAGTCACGAATATTCTTCTGAAATCTCAATGTTAGTATCGTAAACCCATGACTAGACCAACTATGTGCATACATGTGCATACTTTAAATCACAGCGCTTCTAAGTTTAATCCATGTGTCTTTCAGATGAAATCACATCCTGGGTCTTTGTCCACGTTACCTTCACATCCCACATGTTTCTATAGGTTTACTGTGGGTTACCCTCTGGTAAACTAAAAGTTTGCTATGGAAATTGGATCGTTTTTGTAGTTGATTACTTATTCTAAGTATTCATAAGCTACAAATTAGGTAATTGTTCCAGTTCGCAAAGTGGTAGTTTACTCGCTTATAACTAGTAACTAGCTAAATCATTGATAAAGAGAACCACTTACTACGGAGTTAACAGTCACGAGGCGCACGGGGCGTGCGCGCTTACTGGAGAGTGAACGGAACGAAAGGAGGAGCTCGGTCACTTGGAGAAGCTGGGGAATTCTATATTATAGTTGGTGAGAAACTTGGGGATGATTTACCCCCTGGTAAATTTACAGTTCGACCCTGAAAATGACCAGCCTTATGGTGGAAACTAGTCTTCCAAGCCCGATGACTGGCAGGGTCGAACTGTTAATTTACTGGAGGGTATTACTCAAAAAGTACCTTTTGGGGATGATTTATACCATTCATGACTTTGGTGATGACTTGGGGACCTTGGGGATGGTTTATTACTTCCATCCCTTAATGTTAAACACCCCCAAAAATGATAAACCATCTATGATAATCTATGTAGCAATTCCCTACTAAACCAAGGTACCAAGGTTTCGTTTGGGGGTGTTTTTATATGAACGAGGAAAGGACTTACATACTGGAAGTATTATATAATGTGATCATGGGTATATGAATGGATATTGTTGGGTAATTGATATTACCTGAATCTCATTATATAATGGTATGTTATATTAATGGTATGTTGGATATACAAATTGTTGGATATATTCATGGTATAAATACTATATATATATGTGTGTTAATATAACCTAGGTTGTTTGAGTCGATCATTTGTTATTTTCCTAATCGGAAGTACACTACTTGTGGAATCGTTTGAGGGAGTATGGTTTATATCTGTAGCGTTCCGGATCAGCAAGTCTAAGTATAGCTAAGTGATTTCTCTGACTTTAATTTGTTGCCCTAGATGTTTGGTAATTTATGTTAGATGAAATGATCAAGAAATCCACAATGTTTGTTAGATATATGTATACATATAGAGGTTTCCTAAAATGGAGGGGTGCCTCTGAATCATCCATTTGAATAGGATTTCCCATTATAAACCATTTATTCTTTGGTACCCCCATTTTTCGGAAACCCATAGGGTTGATCGCTTCCTATCGGTAGATCCCAAATCGTGTTTTGGCATCGGAAACGAGGAAAAAAAACGCCGTTTCCGCCTGATGATTTCTATTGAAATGATGGGAATACGGAGTTTTTTTCCACCAATCTGGCATGCGGATCCGAATTTTGACTGATTTTTGTGCAGTGATGATCAACCAATGGATTCATAGATGGTATTGATTGATATGACCTAGACCTGCCCAAAAAACCTTGGGATATGACAGACCATGATAGACCCAAAATTTGCATGTTTGATTGGTGAAATGATTTTCTCAACCATGAAGTACTTGTGGTGTTGTGGTGTGCCTTATTTGCAGGCAAATCTACGTTTAAGATACCCTTGGGCTATTGGCCATAGCTGTGGAAAATGGTCCATAGAAATAGATGATTTGTCATGATTTACCTCTTAAACATGTTGATTTTCCATGGTCGTTTTACATAAGCAGAGGGTAGAGTCGTATAACTCTCTGCTGGATTGGGGCCTTGCCATTTTCATTTGGTAGAGGATGTAAAGGTTGCTCCCGCCCAATTTTTGGCTGGCTTGCGTTTGAGCTTTTCGGATCGAGATAGTAAGAAAATGTAAAGGAAGTCATTCGCATGGGTAGAACCCCCAAGACAGTGCCTGGTTGGTGGTTTTGGAACATAAATTTTATTTTTCCATATATTGGGAATTTCATCATCCCAACTGACGAACTCATAGTTTTCAGAGGGGTCAGAGGGGTAGGTATACCACCAACCAGGTGACATCATTCTGCAATCTTCGACTGTTGCGATGTAGAGTTTCATCAAGGTACATCGTGAATCGTGAATAAATCTAGCTCCTTTGGTGGCAAACATGTTGATACATATCAACCTCGGATCAATGAGCCCTAGTTTATTAATACAAGGGCGCCCAAGATAGTTAGAATTCAATGGAGCTACCACATAAAACATCATACCCTAAGGTAACTTAACAAAGCTATGGAACATCAGCATTTTCTGGAAGGTAAATCATCAAACTAGATGGGCCATTTCTCCATAACCATGTTAGATTACCACAGGAACCCACATGTGTAAACCCTATTATATCAATTATATCCTTTCTAACTTAACTATAAACACAATATAAACCAGCGTTTTCCCACTATATCTCATTATAAACCTCATCATTTTGTTTGATTTCTCCACTTTCTGTGAGCTCGCCCATTTCACGCGCACATGGCCTCATGCCATCCTGGCGATTCCTGCTGCTTCTGGAAGCCGCGAACGCGTTCAACGCGGGAACCCCGCCGCGCTATGGGCTCAACGTTTTGGACGGGAAGAACTATCCGCACCATCCAGCGTTTTGGCAAGTCATTTTTTCAGGTTAGAAATGTGGATCTTCTGAAAGTATACCCTCTGGTAATTTAACATAGCTATGGAAAATCACCATTTTTCATGGGAAAATCAACTATAAATAGCCATTTTCAATAGCTATGTTAAATTACCAGAGGGTAATATGGGATAATATGGGGGTCTTATCGTTTTTTGGGGGGACATCATTGGGATGTTTCTGATTTATATATTTGTATAGATTACTGTTTTAAATAGGCAGGATATAATTTATATCATGTCATCATGTTGTTTCTCATTTTGATGAGATTGATTATAGGGAAATCCCATGGGAAGATTCCGTGCAAAAAACCGCTTGGAGGATCAGCCAGGGCTTCATCAACATGACTAAACTCTAAACCTAGATTCCCTGAGTCAGCGATTTTTTTTTCCATGGGTCAATCCATGTCAATCCACAATGGAAAGTCGAACATCTCATCAATGGGAATTTCAGGATCCTAAAATGGAGGTACCATATATGACCATATTTTGTGCCAGATATTCCCTGAAATTTAGGCCTGAAAAATAGGCCTTATATATGGTACGTCCAATAAATCGGTTCCTGAGTCATGGCCATTGATCTCATCCGAAATCTGGTGAAATGCTTCCACAACCCTCAGGTGATGCTTCAAGTTCCACAGCGGAGCTACAAAATTGAGCCCGGTCTGTTAACAGACCATTGTGGTTTGAAAGTTCCGCAACATTTCGACTGCCTGAACCTTTGCAACAAGAGCAAGTGCCAATCGTTGCTCGGTGCTTAGCCTCCGGGGATCTGGCAATGGAAAATCATCCTGCCATGTCTGATCAGTGGAGGGTCACGGTGGGCTTCAGTCGTGTCATGCTATCTTGACCCAAAGTTGTTGACCTGGACAGCTGAAAGTATTGGAGATGAGCTTTTCGCGTGGCAGTCATCAACTATTTGTTTATTGGCCTGGCATCTTTGTGACATTTTCAACCAGGCTTTTTTGTGGTTTAAATTGTTTGGTATCCGATGCCCATTTGGGGGTGAGATTTTTGGAGCTATGGGTCTCCATGTTCACCATGTTCCCTATTCCGTAGCACATGGGTTCTCCAACCACATGATTGACCATCTACGAGATCTACCCTCTGGTTATTTAACATAGCTATTGAAAATGACCATATATAGTGGATTTTCCCATTAAAAATGGTGATTTTCCATAGCTATGTTAAATTACCAGAGGGTATGATCAATCTTTGGGATGGATGGTTGCAAACCCACCAATGACCCCAAATATAAGAGTCCACTGCTGAATAGATTTCAAGATTTTTTCTGGAAAAGACATGAAAAGACGATGCATATGGTGAATAGGTAAATGATAAATAATAGGTAATTGATATTCCTGAATAATAGGTAATAATGGTAAATAATAGGTGAATAGGTAAACGATAATTAATAGAAACTCTGCGGTGAAGCTTCAGATCAACAAAGGGATTTTTGCTCGGCAAGACATGGCCCAGACATGAGATTTTTCCGGCGCCAGAGGCTTGGTCCAGCGCTACTTGGTGCGAAAAAGTTATGGCCTGGTCAGTGGCTATTTTTCGGCAATTGCAAGTTATGGCACATTAATGGGATTCTATAGTGATTCAATAGTGATTTAATGGGATTCTATAGTGATTCAATGGGATATTAATGGGATATACCCTCTGGTTATGACTAACATAGCCATGGAAAATCAGCATTTATAGTGGATTTTCCCATTAAAAATGGTGGATCTTTCCATAGTTATGTTAGTTTACCAGAGGGTAATGAAAACAGCTCATGGCTTATGGGGATTCAACCCCCCCGGAACGTTACCTGTGATCCCCCCGACAGGGACGAGTGAATCACTTCCAGCCATTGAAATCACTGTAGGTGATCCCCTGCCAAGTTTGATGGAGGGTATATAGATAGACATGTTATATTACTATAGGTACCATGGTTTATGAAACTGGAGGGTATCTATAGTAATACACCATGGTTTATGAAAATTAGGGGTACTGCCCAAATAGTAAGAATCTGATACTTTTTTTTGGTATCCCCCCAATTAAACAATTGTTTGGGGTTTATTAATCCAGGGTTGACATGATTGGGGATGTCTTAAGGCATTGGGTTGACCATAGAAGAGACTTTGTTGTCTGCAGAGTCTGTAACATTCGCCAAGTTCAGAGGAACTATTCTGTGTGGGCAACAAGCAGCCTAGGCGTTTTCACGACTCATTTGATTTCCCAATGGCACATAACCATTCTATGCCAGTGGATACCCTCCGGTAAACATACAAAAAACTATGGAAAATCACAATTTTTAATGGGAAAATCCACTATAAGCGGCCATGTTCAATAGCTTTTTGTATGTTTACCAGGCCGGGTAGCCCTGGTTGGCGGTTTCAAAGATGTCAGCTATAACTTTAAAAAAATCCAAGATGTTAGGGATGCTCCTAGTGTTTAAACTTTCAGTGGACAATATCTATCAACATCTAATATCCATGACTTATCCACTTTCATTGGGCATTTTCCAGCCATGTTTTTTTTTTTACCAACGGATGCTGCTCTGTTCCCTTTGAGGTACAACTACTACCGCTACGTCCCTTCACGGCGCTTGCTTTGCCACGAACATCAAGCTTATGTGGACGCAAGGCTGTCGCATAGCATGGTGAATTTGCCCCTGATAGATGATGATTATGGTGACTGGCCAATGTTGGGGGACGCCCCCCACAGTGCCATTTTGAGATGTTGGTCTATGTTTATCCATTGTCTTAACCATTATAATTATATATATATCTCTCTCTCTCTCTCTCTTGTTTCCACTACTTGGAGGCACAGCTCCACTAAAGCAGTAGATATATGGCCACAACAATGAGGGTTATATCTTAAGGTGCCTTGGTTCCACGATGTCTTAGCCCCCTGACCGCGACCACACACCACAATTTATCCCATGATAGACCCTCTAAAGCACCTAACCACCCATTATTTTCTCATGGCCATATTCACCAACCCCAATTTACCTGCCGGTAATTCAACACAGCTGTGGAAACACACCGTATTTAACAGGTAAATCATCTATAGCTCACCTTGAATGACCCATTTTTCATAGCTACGTTAGATTGCCAAAGAGTATATCCCATTATAAATCCATATGATATCCATATAAAAATCATATAAGATCCATATAACTCCATATAATTCTATCTATCTGTTTGTGTCTATCCATCCATCCATCTATCTATCTATCTATCTATCTAACGATCTATCCATCTATCTGTCGATCTATCCATCTATCTATCTATCTATCTATCCATCCATCCATCTATCCATCCATCCATCTATCTATCTATCTATCCATCTATCCATCTATCCATCTATCCATCTATCCATCTATCTATCTTTCTATCTTTCTTTCTATCTATCTATCCATCTATCTATCTATCTATCTATCTATCTATCTTTCTATCCATCCATCCATCCATCTATCTATCTATCGATCGATCGGTCTATCTATCGATCTATCTATCTATCTATCTATCGATCGATCGGTCTATCTATCGATCTATCTATCTATCCATCCATCCATCTATCCATCCATCTATCTATCTATCTATCGATCTATCTATCTATCCATCTATCCATCTATCTATCTATCTTTCTATCTATCTATCTTTCTATCTATCCATCCATCCATCCATCTATCTATCTATCGATCGATCGGTCTATCTATCCATCCATCTATCGATCTATCTATCTACCTATCTATCGATCTATCTTTCTATCTATCTATCTATCTATCTATCTAATCTATCTATCTATCTATCTATCTATCTATCTATCTATCTATCTATCTATCTGTATCCAGGATATCCATATAAGGTTCATTCAGACGATTCATTCAGAAGATTCATATAACTCCGATTTTCCACATATTTTCCACCATCTTCAACCTTCATTTCCTTCCCAAGGCGAACACGTGGCCGTCTACCAATCCGTGCTGCGGCACCAAGCGCGCCACGGCGCCTTCCGCGTCGTGGAGCTGGGCGCGCGCTGGGGCACCTGGGGCGCACGCGCCGTGCAGTTCCTGCGCACAGTGAAGCCGCAGCTGCGATATGAGGCACTCATGGAACAATAAATGTGTTTTGGGACATAGAAAATAATAGTACATGAATCTATCTCTATTTTTACGATGTTACATGTATATATATATATAGGTAATATGGGATATAATGATAGTTTATATATATAGGTAGATTTTTACCACTGGCACTGGTAATTGAACAAGATGAACAAGATATTGTCCCGTTAATATGGGATAGAGCTAGTTGAAAAATGTTGAAAAGTTGGCACAATACGTATAATGTCCATATAATTAGAGTTAATATACGATTATTATATGTGAAGGGCTGAAATCCATTGACTTATGGAACTTGTGGATAATGACAAAAACTAGTGACGGATAGGAATGGATATGCTAACGGATATGTTGATTACTGTAACGGGTATATGATGATATGAACATTGGTTCATATGGCAAGATATATCATATGAATACCCAGTGTGAATGGATAGTGCTGAGAAGTGGATCCCAATGACAATCATTGTGGTATAAAATGCATATAAAAACCATATAATATCATATAATGATATATATAGAATGATATGGGACAACAATATGGTATAGTACTGGTATGTGGATTGATTATATAGACATGTATATACTAAACACTGCCACTTGACAATTACATGGATGTTGGCTCTTCGTGTATGTGGATTTTAACCCCACCAAAAAACACATGGTAATATATGGTGATATTGTTGGTACATGATGATTGATGATTACTTCGGGGTTTCCCATAAGACCTCTTCAATCCGTGTCTTGAAAAGCAAGCATGCAGGTGAAGATCAAACAAATCACCAGATTCATTTTGTTTGTTTCATCTTATTCAAACAATGTCCCATTTCCCGGTTTCCTGCTTAAGAAAAAACAGCTACAGTATATACTACTCAACATGTCCATTCCTGGATGACTTTAGGCCAGGGTTTTCTTTCAAACACCAGCCACCACAGCCACCACTCAGTTCGGACGGAGGCCTTCTTTGTGGAACCAGCCAAATGCTCATGCGGCGCCTTGCGACAAGTGACTGGGATTGACGCCCAGGGTGACGCCCAGGATTCGGGTTGACATCCCCAATTTTAACCACCCCTGAATTGACGCAAGTTTCATTTGTTTTTTTTCCAATTTGTTTCCCTGATTTGTTCCTTTATTTTCTATGGGTTTTCTTCCATATTTCAGACGGTTTACGTATTAAAACATTAAAACATGGCCATTTGACATGCCAACCCTGCAGCAACCAGGTGATGAAGCTCAACGAGATTCGTTTTCAGCTCCTCTGCAATTACGCGACGCCGGAAGCCCTGCTGAAGATCATGGAAGGCGGGAATCGATGCTCCCCATACCGCCCTGCCCCACCCAAGAGATCCACAGTGCGGGGCTTTCTGCGCAGTGTTCATGATTGTAGGGTTTTCTGAGGGACCTTTAGGCACACAATAATGATTTATAGGATATTATAGGTACGTACAGCATCGATCAGGTTGATGAACAGACTAGAGTTACACATCACCTTCACCGTCGAGACATTTGTTGATTGAGCTTGGAGCCCAGGACAAACCTTTTTTCCATCGAATTTTCATGCATTTATTACTTTTTTTTTGCGAAAAGTTAACATGTTTTTTGGCGATAAGTTATTTTTAATGTTTTGATTGTATCCCAGCTAGCAATAAGGGCATACACAACTACATCTAAGACTTAGTCTAAGACTCTCCACTTGTAGGCTGTTTTTTCAAGTGAATCTATCCTTTGGCCACCATGAACCTAGTTACGTTTGTCAAAAAATGACACAAACCAACTTTGCTAATAAACTAGGGCACCAACATGCACGACCAAGCTGTGATATTTGCCAACATTTTCCAAAGCGTCAGGATTGTAAATTATATTATATATATATATACATATCCCATTATGTCAGCATATCCCCACTACATCCCATCTAATATCACTGGCTGAAATCTCCATTTCAGCCATCCCTGGCCCTGATCCACCACTGGATCCACGGGCGCTGGCCAGGTCTTGATTTTGTGGACCTCATTCACATCGACATCCAGTTCGCGGAGAGTACCCTGCTGGCGCACCCAGGTGTGCAAGAGCTGCTGCGTTCGCGTGCGGCACGGATCATCGTGGGAAGCCATTCGCCCCAGATTCACCAGGAACTGGTGTCTCGCTCCGCGAACGTGCAACATGGGGAGCCAACATCCCAAATTATAGGACCGGATAACCCCACATGTGAACAACTTCTCCAGCCTTAGACTGAGCACAGAAAAGCCAGAAGGGAAGAGGAAGTATGAGAGTGATGGAGGGGTGATGGTGGGTGAGTTTGTGTGTATGTCAGTGTATGTATGCATGTGCATGTACAGGTGTGTCACTTTGGTAGTGTGTTAACGATATGTGTACCGGGTGTAAGAGGCAGTTTGTCAGTGAGAGTGAGTGAGTGAGGGAGTGAGGGAGGGAGTGAGTGAGAGAGTGGGTAGGTGGGTGAGTGGTGAGTGCGTGGCTGCATGGGTGCGTGGGTGCGTGGGTGCGTGGGTGAGGCGAACGGACGCCAGAGGGACGCCAGAGGGACACCAGAGGGACACCAGAGGGACACCGGGGCGTACATCCGATCCCTTGGCAACGCACGTTGTGCCACGCCTGCCACGCAAAAGCGGCGGAGACCAAGGGGCACCGGAGGGACGCCAGAGGGACGCCAGAGGGACGCCAAGGCGTACATCCGACCCCTTGGCAATGAGTGAGTGAGTGAGTGAGTGAGTGAGTGTGATGTGTGTGTGTGTGTGCGTGCGTGCGTGCGTGCGTGCGTGGGTGTGTGTGAGTGGGTGTGTGTGAGTGTGTGTGTGTGTGAGTGAGTGAGTGAGTGAG
>Ga0126342_10006278_pt1 | contig 21039 bp, 18 predicted proteins | sample Cyp1metagenome_FD_92528 | JGI IMG/M metagenome (GOLD analysis project Ga0126342, IMG submission 92528) | Coral microbial communities from Lord Howe Island, Old Settlement Bay, Australia - Cyphastrea 1 metagenome | ecosystem: Host-associated > Invertebrates > Cnidaria > Coral ...
ACTAACGTAACTATTGGAAATCACCATTTTTAATGGGAAAACTCACTATAAATGACCATTTTCAATAGCTACGTTAAATTACCAGAGGGTAAACAAGTCCCTATGACCCTATGGATTGATGACCATCCGTCGACCCTCGTTGCTGACCATTTCTGGTCAGCCACTGACCATTCCTGGGATGCACAGCGGGCTGCCTGAGACGGATCTTGGAACAGCCGGTTGCTGTGGCGTCATCGAAGGGCCAGCCTCGGAAAGGGCTCACAAACGGCCGCAAAAGAAACGGCCGGATGACCTGGGAAATAGATGGATTTTTTGGAAAATCATGGAAAATCTCATTTTTTTTCGTAACGGAAAATCCCAATTTGTTGTGCACTGGGAAAGCCGTCCTTCGGCATTTTGGCCGGGAAAATCCATTTGTCCCTCAGCTGGTCACCTTCAGTGGCCGACTGGTTTAGTTGCTCCGCTGGTGATGCCGGCCGTTTCTGGTGTTGGCGATAAAGAGGTGATAAAGAGGTGAAGAGGCGATGATGCTGAGAGTGATGGCAATGATGTTACTACTACTGATGCCTCATGAAACTCCCTTGCACAAACACTAAGAGTCCGACATGCGATCGACCTGACGTCAATTCTGATGGTCCGAGTTGTACAAGGTGCTGCCCCCCTCCAGTTGTGTTTGTTGGTAACCCCCCATTAAACGATATATCTACCATAAACCCAGCAGTGGAGTAAACTTAAACGTTGAACCAACTTAGCTCATGTTTTGCGGCATCAGATAAAGGGCTGCTATCCAACCTACCAGAAATGTCACATCCGATCTCACCAGGCTAGTGATTCCTGAGACACATCCATGTTTCCAACTTGTTGGAACTCCACCCATGAGCTTTCCTCGGCAAAGGAACATGGTAACCCCAATGAAATTCACCGTTACAGGGATTTAAGAGCATACCAGCATACCACATACCCAAAAAAAGGGATTCATTGTTAAATGGAAAACAAATTAACACTATGAAATATATCCTAGAACAACCGAGGCAGCAATAATCATTTACAGTATGTTTGGTGAAAAATTAACTTTTGGAGGGGCCGACCCTCAAACGGAGCTTTTTTGATGAGACGTAAGTTTTTGGATTTTGGATGGTTCCAGCAAATTGTGATGTTTTGGGTGGAATGGGATTCTCTCAATTCCACAGGTGTGGCGGAGACTTTCGCTGCATGAAGAACGCATAACTCAAGTGTCCAGCTTGAAAACCTGTACCAAAAAAGTGACAAACTGAAACGGCATAAATTTCCAACCAAACGGCGTAAATTTCCAACCAAACGGTGTAAATTATTTTGGTTGTTTTCAATGCATATTTGGACGTTGACATGCTACATATATATATATATATATATATATATCTGCCCATGTTCTCCAGGGTGTGTGAATATCAAAAAAGTGCGCGAAATGCAAGAATGGCAGCTGACCGGGCAAGAATACGGCCAAACAATTGAAACGGAAGTTTCTGGCTGAGACGGCAGAATTTATTGAAGCGACAATAATTTCTTTAGCCCGGGCTGGCGGAAGAAATTTTAACCCAGCCGGCAGGATATGACACACCTGGCGTATCTTTTGTCTGGGGATGTCTGGGGCCTAAGTCTGGGGACTCGCCTGCCTGTTGCCATCTGTCAGCTTTCAACGGATGCCTCGTTCATCTCCACATCACTGGCTTGATTTGAAGGAAGATCCACCGGAAACCATCGTTGTCTCAGCCAAGTACAGGATATTCCTCCCAAAGCTTTCCCAGAAAACATCCGAAAACCATCGAAAACCGCTTCTCAGACCATTCAAACCCCACCCGCCACGGAGAAGCGCCTCTTTCAGTTTCACTCCTGGGGTCGAAACTGCACAACGCTTGGAGGATGAAGGAGAGTTCAGGAGAGGTACCATGAGATCTTGAATGGATTGGTTTGCAAATCTACAGGAAAGCATGTTTTTAAAGCGTTTCAGCAGCAAAATCTGGAGGAATTCATCATCGAACTTCGGGGTATATAAACCAACTGGGGCGGATTTTCCCAACCAATTCTCGACATCTGAGGTCAGCTCCCATCAACAAAATGACTCAAAATGACATGTCGATCTCTGTCTTCCCACTCAGCACCGTCTCGGAGATGCTTCCTGGTAACTTACTGGTTGGTGGGAGAAACCTACCCCTCTGAAAAATCATGGACTTCGTCAGTTGGGATGATGATTCCCAATATATGGAAAAATAATCCAAAAGTTCCAAACCACCAACCAGACTAGTATTTAGATGATTCAGTACTGGTTGGTATTTTAGTACTAGTATTTTAGATGTATTTAGTTCTACTTGTACTGGTAGCAACTTGCCAAATATGATCGAACTCCAATCCAGGAACTCCAGTCCAAGTCGTTTTGGAGATGTTTGGAGCGTTTAAACATTAATTTTAACTGATCCAAACAATTCCAAAGATAATTCTCTGGTAATTTAACAGTTGGCTATTGAAAATGGACCATAGACGCCATAGAAATAGTGGATTTACATGGATTTACCCATTAAAAATGTTAGTTTACCAGAGGATAATTCTCCTTCTGTAATCAACCTCTTTTTATTCTCTACGAATCCATGTCATCCCGACGCCTCGCGGACGTGATCCGGCTCGGGGCACTGCGCTCCTGCGGGTGTCCATCGGTGAATGGAAGCCCTGCTGGGGCTAAGGTGGTAAACCCAAGGATAAACCATTTTAAACCATCCCTGATAGCAGAAATGCGAGGGATTTCAACTTGTTTCTGAAGAAATGAATCATATCAGCATGGGTAGCCATCCCCTTCTTTTTACCATAAATGGCTGAGATTTCGTTGAAATCCCGATGGTAGGCTTTTAGTCATTGGGTCGTCATCCACAAAAAATGCTGTTAATGATCCAGGCTCTCAAAAAGAAGTGGAATGAAGTGGAGGATGTGAAGAGACGACTACATCGACCTGCAAGTCATGAAGAAAATGAAATTTGAAAGAACCGAAGCAGGTTCTAGGAGAAATCCGTCCTTCAAACATCATGAAACAGCCACCATGTGGGATTTGAAGATAGGGAACCCCTAAAGTTGATACCCTCTGGTTATTTAACATAGCAATGGTATAGATGGCCCATTTATAGATGGTTTACCTATTAAAAATGGTGGATCTTTCCATGGCTATGTTAAATAAACAGATGATAATAAAAATCATCCAATCATTGTAAATTATAATAATTCACTAACCTGAATAGTTCGGCCATTTGGGGATGATTTCCCTTATTTGCCATGATTCCAGGGTTCGGGAGAACAGTGAGGTCGTGATGAAATTTACCCAGATCCAATGGATCTTCCCCATGTCGAAAATTGGCCATGTTCAACAGATCCCCCATTTTCAGACCCGAAGAACATGCTTCAACCGTTGAAAACATCTCCATTTTTTGGACAGGCAAAACCATGGCAAACCCCGTCAAAAAAGCCATTAAATGCTTAGTTTCATCCCCTATTTCGAAATAGTCACAAGCATTTATTATAAAATGTTATAAACCCAAGATTCAATCTCTCTCTCTCTCTCCAATGTCAGTTGCATATGTCATCCCTATTTCAATATTCATCAATATTTATAGATAGTGGTATTTATCATTAATTTATTTATCTTGATTGGAATAAAAAATATAGTGAATGTTTCTAACTACATCTATCCTCCCTATATTTCAATATGGCAGTGTGTCAAAACCTTGTACCCCTGGATGTTCACATCAAAATAGCTGGGATTTATGGATGTTCATCCCCCTAAAAATGGTATTAATTGGTATTGATCCATAGCCATATCTACATCAATGACCATTTATAGTGGATTTTCCCATTAAAAATTGTGATTTTTCCATATGTTCCAGATATCATCAGATATTTCAATATCTTTGTATCCATTAGATCTCCAACATTCCCAGCATGGTCCGTGCTGCGCCTTGTCGCCCTTCTTGGCGTCCTCTGCGTCCTGGCGTTTTGCAGCGTGGGCCCATAGGGAGATGATGGTCATATGATACTCGGATGTGGGTCAGGAAGACCGATGTGGGACAGATGTGAATGTCTAGTTTAGTATTAACCATCCAATTATTGGGGTACCTAATTTTGACCCATACCCATATGATGGGATAGTAACCAACAATTTCTGGTTGGTGGTTTCAACCAACCCCTCTGAAAAATCATGGAGTTCGTCAGTTGGGATAATTTTTATTCCCAATATATGGAAAAATAATCCAAATGTTCCAAACCACCAAGCAGATTTGATATCTGATGATATCTGGATTTTGGTATTTCACATGAATTCACCATTTTATGGGCATGGGATATGAAGCAACAATGGTGAATTAAGCCATAGAATGGTAACTGATAATGTGTCTAATCTTGAGGAATTATTAAGGCAACATGATTGACCATTTCATATGTGGGCACATGATGGGATATTAACCGACAATATACCGACAATATGATACTGTATGTGGGTTTGTCCAAAAATGGCGGGGTACCATGAAATGGTATAAAACTGCCATTTAATAGGTAAAATCATGATACTGATAAAGTCGGGTATTTGAGGGTAGCCCGTTTTCAAACAAAACTCATAACAATACTGTCTCTTCTGCTCGCAAAATCGTTTGTGGTGAGGTTGTTATAGGTCTGGCCCCTGTATCAAACGTATCAAACCTGCAATCTGAAACCATGAAACTCACTTAAATCAGGCATCAACGCTGAGTAGCGGAGTAGCTGCTGAGTAGCTGCTGCTTGCCATTTTTAGGTATCATGAGGTATCCGCCATTTTTGGCTAATTGTCCTATTAAAACCTCCATTTATACCATTGCCATTTGATTATTTATACCATTGCCATTTATACCATTGCCATTTATACCGTTAAAACCTTCATTTATATAGATATCATTTATAGTGATTTGTCTGCCATCTTTCACGAAACCAGAGGGGCAACATGTTCTACGAAGCCCCAAATTTGCTTAGTTGAATCCGGGATGGGTTCAACATAAGGCCACCATATAAGGCCACCATAGAAGGTATATATCTTACCCGGTAAACGATTCCCATCACTGTTCACATATGTTCATATGCTTTCCGAAGATCTCGTTTTCTGAGATGTGCTAAGATGATATTTGATTTCATAAGCCCAAGCCTTACGAAACCTGCCTCCGTCTTCTTGAAACCCTGGCCCCAATCCTTCGGCACTGGAGGGGATGAATCTCCATACCAGCTGGGCTGTGGAAACTTGCAAATTCCAGGCCATTCTTGTAGGTTTTGCATTTTTCCTGGACAACCTTAGATATTCCGAAAGGTGGCTTCCTGATCAAATGGCCATTGAACGCAGGGTGAAAGGACCATCTCCGTACTCCATTTTGAACCTGGAGAGCGCCTCTCCTTTCCAGACGTTTTTGTTGGTCAAGTGTAACTTCTAAGAACTGAAGCTGGAATCGAACCAACAATTGGCAGCAAACTATAAGAAGCAGTACATGTTGCAGGGCAAAATAAACCTTCCCAATGGAAAAACCAGTTGTGTGTAAGATTATGTCAGATGGCTATGGATCAATACCTATAAATAGCAACTTCAGGGGGATTAACATCCATTTACCAGCTATTTTGATGTTCATCAGGGTACAAGGTTTTGACCCATCCCCAGATTTACTACTGGGTGGTTACTACGCCACGTGACGTCAAGGCACCATTCCATCGTTTCGTTTAGGTTTCAGATTCTCTACAGGGAAATCTGGCTGGCACCGCAGAAAACACCCGTTCCACCAGCTGCTGTGTTTGAGCAGTGACCAATTGTATTGACTGACTAATTACCCTCTGGTTATTTAACATAGCTATTGAAAATGACCATTTATAGTGAGTTTTCCCATAAAAAATGGTGATTTTCCATAGTTATGTTAGTTTACCAGAGGGTATTGTAAATATACAACCTGGTTCCTGGGGATCATTATACTACAATTATGATCCATGATGTGAACCCCTAGAAAAAACTAATATAAATTCCTGACAGAGGGTTTTGAAGACTATTCTCCAAGTGGGTCATTTATTTTGGGTCGATCTGAAAACGGTGGCTGTGGTGTCATAGTTTTTGGGACCTCAAGAAATGATTCAAAATTGCTCTACCCTCTGGTAAACTAACATAGCTATGGAAAATCACAATTTTTAATGGGAAAAACCACTGTAAATGGCCATTTTCAATAGCTATGTTAAATTACCAGAGGGTAGAGATTGTAGTGCGGAAAATGATGATAAACCCTGGGATCTGGATTTTCACATGACCCCAATTTTTCATGCCAGCCCTGTTGCTGACGACACCTCAGCTGTCCCTCCTCCTCCGCGAATTGACAGGTTCTGGCTGGAGCAGTGCGCACCTGGTGAGAGTCCAGGTAACGCTGTTTCAGAATCCATGGGAATGGGATGAATGGGGCAAAACATGGGTAAAACCCATGGGTAAAACCCATGGTAAAACATCCATAAACCATCCAGCTCGTTTTATAGAAATATGGATAGAGTTTGTTAGTGCAGATTCTAGATAAATCGTCCCATTGGGACTCAACATGGGGTTTACCACATGTAACTATACATTTATAAAATGTGGGTGTTGCCTGTCAGCCTGCTATGACCTGCTTCCGGGAAAATGCAGCAAAGACTGGCCACGATCTCCCGATGCAAAACCCAGTGTATCCACACTATATTTCTTCTCACTACCCTCTGGTAATTTAACATAGCTATTGAAAATGGCCATTTATAGTGGAGTTACCAATTAAAAATGGTGATTTTCCATAGCTATGTTAGTTTACCAGAGGGTACATGCTCATAAAAAAAGGTCATGGCATGGGCCATGATTCATCATGTTGAGAGTCCACCCAAAAAAATTGATCGGCGAATCGCCGCACCTCGAGACTAGAAGAAGCAGATTTCAGAGGCATCGCATCATCTACAATGGAGACCTCCACCGTATACCTGCCACTGACGAAAGCACCAAAGTCGGGAAAACATGAGGTGGGGATGGGTCAAAACCCTGGTACCTAGTGAACCCCAAAATAGCTGGTAAATGGATGTTCATCCCACTAAAAATGTATCTATAGGATTCTATAGGTATTGACCCATACCCAGGTGATAAACAACCAAGTTTGGGGGTAGCCTAGTTTCAGACAAACCCATATCCCAAAATGTGATAAAATGATATAAAATGTGTCTGCCTGACGGACGGATTTGGAGTTACGCTATGCTTGGGCAAACCTCACCAACGCCGATCTCTTCTACCCTCGGGTGGAAAATCAAATGTGACTGGGAATCCGCAATCAAAATTGAGAATTTTGTGGGAAAATATGAGGAAATAATCAATGCTGGATTTTCCACTGCTAGGTTTGATTGCCAGAGGGTATCAAGTTGGATACTCATGTAGAACTACAGCCAGATCAATAAGTACACCATTCATTTTTTGAACCTGCCAGGTTCATTCAACTTGGCACTGGATGAAACATGATGAAACATTCAGTTCGATGAACATTTCCGGAAAAAGGGTGGAGTTTCCAAGCAGCGCAACTCTGGTTCCCCTGGCGACCGCGGAAAACGGCACCTGGTGTCGGGCAGAAGCTCATTGACCTGGCGAAAGTCGAGACGGACAATAGACGTGACGGAGACGTGCCGTGGCACGGTGGCACGTAGCAGTTGTAAGATGTCAGACTTTCATACCCATAGGATCCATGTATGCTATATATGGCAACATTCACCATCAATTACCCCCAATGTTAGCATATATATACCATACATGGATCCTATGGGATATGATTGGTTTATATCAATTATATCAATTATAAATTATATATGATTATATGTAATTATATTCACTGTACTTATATATTTCTTGGATGATAAGCTCCCAGAATATAGTATCTTAAATATTATCGACTGTCGTATCTATAATATTACAACATTATGATATGTCTATGATTCATTTCAATGGATGAATTGTGATGCTCATGATACTCCTGCAATCAGGGATATCACCGATACAAGCCGAAGGTGGATACATCCGCATATGAGAAAACATATTTATTCATATTTATTCACTAACCTGAATTCAGGCCATGTTTGGGATGATTCCCTATACAAACCCATCATTACAGTGATGTTGAGTCAGTGTATCCAAGTTTTTTTGGACTACACATGCGGTTTTTTGGTGTTCCAAATGTGTCAAGGATCACACCGGACCTGGACAACGAGTTCCTGAGAGTTTCTCTCAGCAAATTTGGGGGAGTGTGGTGGACGATGGGCGAGAGAAGTCCTATTTTTAGGACACCAGGGCGCCAAAAGCATGGGAAGGTGGGAGAACTTGGTCCCCGGGTCCCGGAGATGACCCACTGAATTTGGGATTCCAATCTCCATCAAGGATGGTCCATGGCTTCCAGTTCGCAAACTGCCAGAGGGTACCCCATGGTATCAGTTTACCAAAGGAATCCAGTTCACCCGCTGGTTGATCATGATTGATCATCATCGTCCCTTCCATTGATCTTCCATTGCCAGGCACTGAAAAACCACTTCGCGGCCCACCTGGTGCACGACTTTGCCTCCACACCTGCAGCTGATGAGGTCCTCCACCGGGACGGGGTGTCAAATGTGGGGTTTCCATGGGCCGTGGCACTTGGGGCTTTTTCAATGGGCCATAACAATACTTGGAGGATCATCCCACTTAGTAAGTGGGTCATAACCAAACCAGTTCATCCATTTATAGATCGGATAACTTGCCATAACCTGCCTAGGGGACTTATTAATCAGGGATATCAACCACGTACTGCCTGAGACGATAAGTATGGTTACAACCATGATAATTTGGGACATCAAAAGTGCACTGAGGGCGACAGAACCCCACTTTTTGCAAGTTCCATTGTCACCCGAAAGGTGTCCTTCTTGGGACCCTTGATGTCGCAATCTGGACCACCCAGCATCAGCACTGAAAGCCTGATGTCGAATCAAAGGGCAATCGCTGGCAACGGAACTCACAGACTTTGGCCAAGGTGGTAAACCATGGTAAACCTACAGTTAATGATGACCTGTTTTTTTTCCTTGGAAGGTTCGTGTCAGCATTTTTTAGTGTTGGGACCACCACTATCAAACAATACCAGGCGTGGCCAAAAGCTCTGAGGATTGCACTGGATTTCCTGCCCTCTCCGCCATTGCGACGGTGGCAAGAAACCGTATCTCGGAAGACCTGGGTCCAGCTGACCAGGAGCAGATGGAGGACAGCTGTGTATGTCAAGAAGCCACAACGTGTGGCATGCCCAGTTGTAAGTTGGTCCATGAAACTCCAGTGTCATCAAATGTCATAAACTCGTTGGTGGTATACCTACCCCTCTGAAAAATCATGGAGTTCGTCAGTTGGGATGATGATTCCATTCCCAATATATGGAAAGTCATAATTATTAATGTTCCCAACCACCAACCAGCCAGTGTCATAACATGTCATCAAATGTCATAAACCATAGAAGTTGGACTTATAAACCCAACTAGGCCGCTAGCCGCTAGGCATTTTAGGGGGTTTTAGGGGGCCCCACTGAGCCTTGTCATGGTGGATCAATCCGATTTTTTTGTTTGGGGCGCCTCGACTCTCGACATCCAAAAAAAAAAACGTGGTGACCCCGGAGACTACCCTCTGGTAATTTAGCGTAGCTATTGAAAATGACCATGAATAGTGGATTTTCCCATTAAAAATGGTGATTTTCAATAGCTATGTTAAATTACCAGAGGGTAATTATAGTTGGTCCTGTTATGTCCTGTTGGTCCTCCCCCAACTGGATTCAACCAATGGTTGAATCAACCAATCGACTCGGCATCACAGCTGAGACATGGTAAGACATGTCGTCCCGGGGCTCCAGCGGACGCCCAGCTTCAAGCTGTACTCTCCAGCCTGGACGAGGACGGAGATCAATGCTTCGACCCAAAAGCAGCCAAGGGACACAGAAAAAATGATCTGTGGAGATGTTACGAATCCATGATAATCCATGTTTTTCTGGCGATTTAAAAACACATATGTTGATCATCGTTCATCTCCATATGGTTCATATTCAAAATCGACTGGCGGTTTGATGCGAAAAAGGTGTTGGTGGATTTCCAGCCACGAGCCGACCATTGGTTGAAGTGATAAGGGAAGTTTTTTGTTGTGTTACCCTCTGGTTATGTCAAAATAGCTATTGAAAATGGCCATTTATAGTGAGTTTTCCCATTAAAAATGGTGATTTTCCATAGCTATGTAAAAGTTTACCAGAGGGTAGGCCTTCAACATTAATCAAATCCTCTGGGCAGACTTTGACCTGGAAAAAAGTATTCTGTACATTTCTGTACTCCCGGATCTCTCCTAGGGGAAAGGCGAAAGGACTCAAGCATGGGCAGCTCTGAAGTGCACAACTTGTGGGATTTGGACCTGTTGAAATTTGAGTTACACCCAAAACATTGTTTTGGTTCATGCCCCTTCGATGTAATTTCAAACAATGTCAACCCGGGATTAATGAAGCTCTGGGTTGCTTGAGTTGTACCGTTTCAAGTCGCAAAGTATCACTCTTCGGGGGTAAACCCCTAATGAATCACTCAGGGTTTTATCCATCCAGGGTTGACACCAGACCAACCAGTCCATGTCATGGGCATAGAATGGGCATTTTTGTTGGAGGGTTAAGGTTTTATGTACCATGATCAAGTAATTAACATGGGATGAATGGCTTATAGTCATCCATCTCAGGATGGCAATCCGAACAGAATGGATTTTAAAATCACCATGAATGGATTCATTGGTTCATGGCCATCCACCAAGGACGTATTCAATCTATCTTTTGACCATGGCACATATGTCATTTTGTCTTTATGAAAAGTCTCCTCTGGTAATCAACCATGGCTTGCTGGAAAATCACCCAGTTGATGGTGTTCCCATTTCAATCGCCATTGAGTTCGGGGATTGAATCCAACCAGCCACGCTATAATATTCGTGTAGGGTATCCCAGAAAATACCCCCAGACATTGACCCACTACCATGGGAATATTAATATTCACATAGACCCTGAAGGTCACCAATTCTTAGTGGAAACTCATCTGCCTTCACCAAAAAAAGTGGCAGGGTCTATGTTAATTTACTGGAGGCTATATCAAATTAGTTTCGATAGATATCATCACAACAGTGAACTAAACCACTACATATACCATCAGTTCTATATTTCATCACAACAATGTTGTGATGAAATATAGAACTGATGGTATATGTCTTAAATGATGATAAAAAATGGATAGTAATGTATATGTCATATACATTACTATCCCTTTTTTATCATCATTTAAGAGTCCCACTTTCAGGTCACAGGCTCGCCGGTGGCCTCCTCCAAGTTCACCTCGCAGCGAGGCACCTTGCACATGGGATGAACATCGTCATAAAAATGATTTCACATAGTCATGGGATTTACTATGGTTTACTATGGTTTAATATGGTTTTATAGGGATGATAATGGGATAATACTGGGATATTGATGGATATACCCCCATAGGATCCATGGTGCTGCTATATATGCTAACATAAAGGGGATATATTGATGGTCAATGTTACCATATATAGCAGCACCATGGATCCTATGGGACATGGAAGAGACATTAAAATCGCGTTTACCCTCTGGTAAACGTACAAAAACCTATGGTATATATGGTATAAATCACTGTTTTTAATAGGTAAATCAACTATTTCTATGGGCCATGTTCAATAGCCAACTGTGAAAAATATCCAGAGGGTAAGATGTTAGTTCTTACTAAAAATCTCTGCTGGGTGAGATGAACACATGGAGGATGTGGGTTTAGACCTAAAAATCACGGTCCCCACTAAAATAGCCATTTTGAGGGTATACCATGGTATACCCCAGTTTTTCAAGAAACCCATGTCTTTGGACTTTCTTACATTTCTCATCTTAAGTTTAACAGTTTTGTAACTGGAAAGAATACGGAAAACCCGAAATTAATGGAGTGAACCGTATATGGGTGTTTCAGGTATATAACAACAAAACTTGAAGCAGGGAGAATGTTGAACACATACAAAAACCATATTACTCAACCCATGGCCACCCAAGTGTTTGGAAACAGCAGTATCTCAGGCAAAAGATTGACGTACGGGTCCACAAATCAAGAGATGTCTGCAAGATTTATGAGTCTCCACAGATGTCTAGCTTTAAAATCAAATAGATATCTTGGTGACTTGGCGGGTAAGATTCGATGTCAATTACAAGCCTTAAGCTTTCGATTTAGGGGAGCCGATGCGGGAGCCTCTAAGGCAGTTGCCTCGGATTTCCCAGCAAAAACTCATGAGTCATGATCCACCACGGGTATCACTAGATGTTGGATCATTCAGCTAATGATTGTTGATACCCGCTCAAGTGGATCATATAATTCAGCTATTGTGGATCTTAATCGTGATACCCAGAAATGATCATTGGTTTAACAAGATGATCCACTAGGTATCTCAAGTTAATATCACTAGGTATATCTAGGTATCCAAATTCCAATAGGTTCTCAAGTTTTTCTCAAGTCTTTCCGAAATGTTGGACTTTGGTGTAAACCAAAAGGGCCCAAGTTTGGTTGGTCTTTGGCTACCTGCCATCGGGATCCCGAATCCCTTTTAAACGGCTGAGCCTCTCCAAACAATTTAACCCTTGATGTCATCCAAGTCTATAATGATTTTTCCAATCAACATAATTCAAAATTGCCGTCTACATATACTATATAATATAATATATATATATCATATATATAATATATATATATATATATATATATATCATATATATATCATATATATATCATATATATATATCATATATATATATATCATATATATATATATCATATATATATATATCATATATATATATCATATCTATACTGGGCCCCAATGTCTGGCTTAAAGACCCATTGAAACATATTGAAACCAGACATTATCCCAGCCAGGATTTCATGCCTCCGGATCTGAAGCTTGACTGCTGCAGCAGCCTCCACAGCACCTGCTGTTCGGGGACTCTCAAATTATGGTTAACTGGCAGGGCCCATTCAATGGTAGGAGACAACAACCCGCACATTTCATGACATTTCTGATAGTATCGTCAAAAAGGATGGGGACTAACATGGGGACCCAAATTTTTGAACCCAATGAGTACAAAGGTCGATTTAGGGCTTAGGGGAACCCTACTACTGGGTTTGGCGAGGAACTAACCCTTTTTGGAGTACACCTTGGTTCCGAAGATCAGCCAAACTGGGACATGGTCACTCGCAGGTGTTCCTTGTAAATCCAAGGGGATAGGATTGTGATGGGTTGTGGTCATCGCAGGTTGCCGTTCAGTAAGAACCAAGCGGGTTGTTTGTTTCCCAGACTCCTTCTGGTTGGTTCATTTACACGATTACTATCAACCCTGAAGCTAACAGCTGCACCTGGATACAACTAAGAGTGAAGGCTATGGGAGAATGGCTGCAAGATGCTTTTCCTACACAAATTTGCTTTTGAACATGTCAGATTCCACTTTCTTTAAAAAAAAACTCCCCCCTGTAAATAGCCGGGCTGGAAACCCTGGCGGGTTTGCCTGAAATGCACCAAAATGCTGATTTTTAGAATTGCATCTATTCACTTCGTCAATGGCCATTTCAGGCACCTACAGTAAATTGGAGGTACATACCACCCGGTTACCCTCTGGTAAACTAACATAGCTGTGGAAAATCACCATTTTTTATGGGTAAATCAACTATTTCAATGGCTATTTCCAATAGCTACGTTAAATTACCACCCGGTTAGGCCTATGTTCCGGGCCCCAATTTCTATGGCTTTCTATGGTTCACCATAGCTCTTTACAGTCCCGTGTCCTGAGATTCCCATCGAACTCAGCTAAGATGGTGACGGCATCGCGGCGGCCACAGCTAAAGTCGTGATCACCTCACTATGGAGATGACGCAGGGCATCAGGGCCCCTGGGCCTTTCCGAATCTGTTCGGAAAAAAACAAGTTGGTTTATTTCATTTTATTTCTATATCCCCATGACGGATCCTAACGGTGCTGCTATATATGGTGCTCCATGGATCCCATCAATATACCCGCAATCAATGTTAGCATTTTTTTCCAGCACCAGCCGGATCCGTCATGGGTATATAGACTCATAAACCCAAGTTAATCAAGTTAAAAGCATCAACTTAGCTATCGTGATGCTATCGTGGGAGGTCCTCACCTTCTACAGATTCCGATGGCAACAGGTCTCCGTTCCCAACGTTATTCAACTGTCATCTTCCACAGCATCCCCTTGGTACACGGACCCTATACTCATCAACAATCAGGGTGCAACATGTTCCCCCATCTGAGCCGAAAACGGCGGCCAGAGGACTTGAACGAAAATTCCGGGGATGGGGAGAGCATGCAGAGGTGAACGATTGAGTTTCAAGGACCCACTGTGGCTTGAGTGAAAGCTATGAAGGGATTCATCAAACGCGTCTTGAAATGTCTTGAAGCACCTCGAGATTTAAGACCCATAGGATCCATGGTGCTGCTAAATATGGTAACAATTGGTAACATGGATCCCACCAATATACCCCCTTTATGTTAGCATTAATATACCAGCACCATGGATCCGTCATGGGAAAGGAAACCGAGGAAACCAGGGCTCCTCTTAGAGGACTCGAATCTCCTGTTCGAGATTCGAAGGCGCCTTTGCTTGGACTTTCGACTCAGGTGGTTTCCAGGACTTACAGGACGTTAAGCCCTTTGCGAACACCGAGATTTTTTTTGGTCATCTAGTGCTCCATAAAAGTCACTCGGTTCTTTTCGAATCAATGATTTGCATAAGTTATGTTATGAGTATTCATTCCTTTAAGTACGGAATGTTATTCAGACATTACTATGATGATATTACTATAATCCACCAAACAAATAATGCTGGATATTTCGTTCGTGGGTTCTGCAACCGCAACACCATCCAGCGGCATTTTTCTTGACATCAACAACCATGGCTCAAGCGTCTTTTCATCTTGGTGGTTTCTTACCCCCAGTTTGTTCGGCAAGTTGGTTTTTAGATGAGTGTATAAGTTAAAATAGTTAAGTGTTGGTGCCAGGTGGTGATTATATTGGACTCAACATGACTCAACATTCTTCCGTATCATGGCTGGGAGTTTGTTTTCGCTCAGCTATGACTGTGGCCACAACGTGGCCCCATGGCCGGTGCCAGGATTTTCTCAGGAATACTTCTGGTGACCAACCTCCAAAAGCCTCGGTTCGATGAATGGGCCTCCAAGTCCGAAGGATCACCATAATCACAATTAATATCAGATTATCATCATCACAATAATATACAATCAAAATATATCAAAATATATCATAATATATCATAATATATCATAATATATCATAATATATCATAATATATCATAATATATCATAATATATCATAATCATCATCTTCTTGCTATTCTTCTTCTCCATTTTTCAGTTGCCAAAATATGGGACATCAAAAAAAATGGACCCCGAGAAATTCTGCCAGGAGGCATCAGCACAATGGAAAGCGCCAAATAGACCTTGGCTGGGCATGGAGGGGACATGTCGCTGCGCCTTGAGGGGGTTGTGACCCCAAATCTCTGATGATGCTTTGGTCATGGTGAAAAGAGCCAGCGACCATGACCCAGAACTGGAGTACCCGGCCTGGTAAACGTTAACAGTTTGCGACATAGAAAATTGCCATAGAAATAGTGGATTTACCCAAAAATGGTGAGTACCCAGATTTCGTGGGATTTGATGGGGATGAGTAGATGCTTGATTGGGATTTTATTGGATTTAACCAGTCGAAATGGCAGAAAACGGTGGTTCAACCAACGGTGTTGATGCTCCTAATTCTTTCATCCTATGAGACTTCAAATCATTCCCCCAGGCGCTGAAATCCAGCCACAGGGTGGTGTCCCTTGTCGCTAAGTTGGTAACCATAACTAGGGTATCTCACCATGCTTTCTGGTGGATAAGACTAATGATGGTTAATGGTTGTTGAACTGTTGAACTGTCGTCGCTGTTGTTGCTGTTGTTGCTGTTCCCAAAGCCACACTCAGACCTTGGGGGCGGAGTCGCGGTGTCGCGGTGTTTTTTTCGATCGCCAAGGGACCGCCACGGCCAGGCGGAAGTTGGCCCAGCCCTGCAGTGACTTCTCGTTGATCTTGGCCACCGGATCTCCGGTCCAGTGGAGGAAAATCAGGTTCTCACCCGCGCGGATCTTGTATTCCTGCGGTCAGTCTGGATGCTGGATCCGTTGTTCAGGTTGTGGGCCCCATGGATGCCCATGGCCAGAAGATCAAGGGCTTAACTCAGCTTACCCTGGCTTGAAGTAGGGATATTTAAGGAGTTAGGTTTGGGGGAACCAAACCAAGAATCGTAAGGGCACCACCTTGCCTTGAGTGGGGAGAAGGATCTGGTTTCAGTGGAAAACATGGTTGACAAATGGTGATAGTTTGAACCCCTGGGAGAGCAGGAAAGTGACTGCTGACTTCTGGAATCTTGAATTGGCAGGTTGAGATAGAGTTTCCTTAGAGTTTGCTGGAAGGTAAGGATTAAATTTGAACGAAAAATGAAGGAATTGAAAAATCATAGACCCTGCAAGTCTCCGTACACATTTGGTCTTGGACAGGAAAAGTGTGATATTGTATAATATCTTCCACTACCAAAAATCAACAAGCCACAAGTCACTTTGCTCAGATCACTGAAACTTCGCTTTTGCTGCTTGGAAAGTCTAGGATAAGACAAGCTATTCATTTCCCAATTAGACACCAATTTTTTAACCACTCTGAACCATCGGATTCGCTTTCCTCCTGAGCTTGCTGAATGGCTTTCCTGCCATAAAAAAGAGATGTTCTGGAGATTCTGGGGTCGAGGCGTTTTGAAGATTATAAATATGGGATTATAAGCTATGTAATGTAACTTATATAAGGTAAGGATAGGTAAGGACATGTAGGGGTAGGCAATGTCATGTTTTTCTGTCACTCAAATATAGCCGACAATCACTGGGATAGCATGGGTATGAATGGGTAATCAAACTGGTCAGATACAACGGTCTGTACCCGCCTTTTATGGCAGAATTTGAGCCAAACCAATTCCCAGATCACTGGAATACACCCCCGACCATCAACATGGAACCAGCCACATTCCCAGACTTGATTTAATGGGAAATGTCACAGGAAAAGCCTGGAATAGCCTCTGGTAAACGTACAAAAAACTATGGAACATCACCATGTTTAATGGATTTTTATCAACTATACCTGGGTCATGTTCAATAGCAAACTGTTGAATTACATTAAATTACCAGAGGGTAAGTTAAACAATCTTCAACCAAACGATGGAACCATTGTATCAATGGATTGGTTTAAGGGAAAATTTACAGGAAAACCCCATATTTACATATATTTACTGGGAAAATCTATGGTTTCCTGTAGATTTTCCCTTAAACCAATCCATTGACTGTAAGATCATCTTCCAACCCAATTTTGGCTTCCTCCCTCCGTCGCCTAAAGTTGGGAATCTGCGATGAGTCTGTCCAGCGAAAACCGCCACGTGCCTGGTTCCATCTTCGTTTTCACTACGCTCCGGTGTCATCAAACATGGCAAGCTGGAAAATTGTTCATGAAGGTAATTCATGGTAATTATATATATATATATAGCTGGGAAAATAGCTGGGAAAATCAACTACGGATGAAATCAACTACGGATGATTCTAATATATGCTACTGTAATCCTTTTGCTGAGTGTGGTTTTCTCCCGTTGGCGACGCTTAAATGACTTTTCCTTGACTGCGCCTCGTCATCATTGGGCTCGCCGCACATGAAGACTTTGGGCTCAAAGGGGCTGCAACAATCCACACCTCAGCCGCCATGATTGGCCAAACACCAAGCTCTGAGAGCTCCGAGCTCCGAGCTCCCCAATGGTCAGTCGACTTCCAGTTAGGTGCATCTCTCTGTCTCTTTATCTCCGCACAAATCCTTCACCATCTTCAATCTGCAATAAGTATTAATAACCCATGACGGATCCATGGTGCTGGTATATTAATGCTAACATAAAGGGGGCTTTTGTTGATGGGATCCATGGCACACCATATATAGCAGCACCGTTAGGATCCGGTAAGTACTCACTACTCACCGAACTCGATGACTTCCCAGCCCGCAACGGAGCAGTTTCACGGTTCAAAATCTACTGATATGGTTCAAAATGGACAATTTACCCTCTGGTAAACGTACAAAAAAACATGGAAAGATCCACCATGTTTAATTGGTAAATCAACTATTTCTATGGGCCATGGCTTCCATAGTTATGTTAGTTTACCAGAGGGTACAAACCATGGTGTTGACCCCCAAATCTCTCAGGCTTCCCTGTAGAAATTCCCTTAAAGCAACCGTCAATCATCTACAGAGCCCCCCGGCCAACTGCCCAAAACTCGTAGAAGGCTGGAGGGGCAGCTTTCGGTGGGCCTGACCCGGAGCTGGTTTTTCCGACCCCTTTTTTTTTGTTTCAACGGAGCTGGATGTGGATCAGGAATCTAGAACCAGTCGATATTAGGTGATATTATATGTATATATGTATATATGCTTCAGTGTGCCTGGTGCAAATATATATATATGGTTGGTGGTTTTAACCATTTTGAAAAATATGAGTTCGTCAATGGGGAAGATGACATCCCATATATGAAATGGAATATATATATATACATATATCACCAGTGGAACTGAGTGGTTGCCGCCGACCAAAGAAAGCGCCTGCCGTCGTGATGGGCGCTACACAATAGGAGCGTCCGTCCTCTCCAATCCGACGGGATGGAAAGATGGAAAGGGGCTTCAAAAAAACTTCAATATAATACATAATATAGTAATAATATAGTAATAATATAATATAATATAATATAATATAATATAGTAATATAATACAGTAATAATAATATATAGCAATAAATATAGTAATATAGTAATATAATAATAATGTAGGGGAAACATGGCATATATACCTAATATAGTAATATATAATATAATATAGTAAAATAATGACCATAATGACCATAATATCTTTTAATATAATGACCATATACATAACATATAATATAGTAATATAATACCAAACATGGCGCATATAAAGACAATGTGATAATGACAATTATATATATAATAGTAATATAATGACCATATGATATAGATCACTCAATGATAATACTACGAGAATATCATGTTCAACTAGAAACTCTAGCATCCATACAAATACCAGCCTCGGCATTTGACACCAGTTCATACGAGTTCATACCAGACCCAAAAACGAAAAAAATGTATGCATATATTTACTTATGAAGTCAAAGATGCATGCACTAACTCAATTCTCTCTCAGGAGGTTGATTTAAGAGCCAAACGACATATCCAGTAATACATCAAAATATATGATATATCGCTAGTATGGTAATCCATGGTGTTTGCAATCCATGTTCACCAGCCCACAAATACCGAAACCTTTATTCTGGGACTTGCTTTTTTTCATCAGAGAACTGCTCGCTACCCAAAGCGGGACAGTTATCCATCTGTCGTCCTTGTAGGCCATGGTCAGACTCTCATTCACATCTGTGGAAGGTGTGAATTCCAAAGCAGCCACGTCGATGAACTGACCACCTGCCACGACGCGAAACGGTAATGAGAAATCCATAGGGGCATGGGCGGTATGGGTCAAAAATATAGAAATACCTCCAAGTGGACCTACCATAAACTATTCATCTTATTTTTTGAGGGTACCCTCTGGTAAAGTAACGTAACTATGGAAAATCACCATTTTTAATGGGTAAATCCACTATAAATGGCCATTTTCAATAGCAAACTGTTAGTTTACCAGAGGGTACTGATTGTTGGACCATCCATTTTTCGGCCATCATTCTGACCACTACCCATATCCGGAAAAGGCATCCCACAACGGAGATGGGATGTGTCCGGCAATTCCCCAACCTCTCCTAAGCCTACCTGGTTGGTGGTATACCTACCCCTCTGAAAAAATCTGAAAAATATGAGTTCGTCAGTTGGGATAAGTTGGGATGATGAAATTCCCAATGTCTGGAAAGTCATTCAAAATTCCATGGTTCCAGTCACCACCAACCAGCCAATTCTGTTGACAGATCATCCAATCGCTCAGCCTCTGGAACTTCGGGTGCTCACATTGGAGATCAAGGCAAGAGTCGCATTTTCGTAGTACCTCCAGGTATTAACCACCAGGATGAGTTTTTTTACAGATACATAACAGTATAGATTGGTGTATAGTTGTTGTATACGTATTTAAATATTACCATCTGCTTATTTAACATAGCCATGGAAAATCCACCCATTTTTAATAGGTAAACCATCTATAAATGGGCCATCTATACCATGGCTGTTATCAAACTATGAGATCCACAAATGATACGCACATGTGGTGCTTTCCCAAACCCCTGCGGCACGGTTCCATGATGCTGAACCAGTTGTAGAGGCCAAAGGCCATTCCTGCTGTCCAGGCCTTGGCGTCCACGTCTTTGGTAAATGAGTTCTATACATCAAATCTATCTGCCTACCAAGGTGCCTATCTATCTGACTATCTATATATCTATATATATATATAATTATCTATCACTATCTATCATTATCTATCATGTTTTACCATTATCTATCATTATCTATCATGTTCTATCATTGCCTATCATTATCTATCATTATCTATCACTATCTATCATAATATATCATGATCTATCATTATCTATCATTATCTATCATTATCTATCATTATCTATCAGTATCTATCAGTATCTATCATTATCTATCATTATGCATCATGTTATATTGCTTTCTATCATTATCTATCATGTTCTATCATTATCTATCATTATCTATGATTGTCTATGATTATCTATGATTCTCTATGATTATCTATCATTATCTATCATTATCTATCATTATCTATGATTATCTATGATTATCTATC
>Ga0126342_10006279_pt1 | contig 21038 bp, 15 predicted proteins | sample Cyp1metagenome_FD_92528 | JGI IMG/M metagenome (GOLD analysis project Ga0126342, IMG submission 92528) | Coral microbial communities from Lord Howe Island, Old Settlement Bay, Australia - Cyphastrea 1 metagenome | ecosystem: Host-associated > Invertebrates > Cnidaria > Coral ...
AGGAGTTCCTGTACTGAGGGGCAACGATGCTGCGGGGAGCCTACGGGTATGGCACCTGCCTTTCTAAGTTAGTTTCACATCCGTTTTTTCACAAACCATACCTATGGCACGCAAGAAGAAGAAAATTATAGTTATATATACGTATATATATATATATATATATTATACACATATTATATCAATCACTCTTACAATAGATACTATAGGTTTTTTTTCTTCCTCAATTTGCATCAACCCATTCCCGTAGAAATCGTGGTGAACACACCTTAAAATTGTGCTGATTCTGAGGTCAGGATACGGATGTTGCTTCTTATCATATCCCATGATTTTTTGGGGACTGCCAAAAATATGTGAATTATTGTGAATTGATGATCACGCTATATATATATATATATATACATTGTACATTGGCTATTGATCCAACAGCGTATGGATTGCGAGCATGTCTTGTATCACCCACATGTAGAGATGGGATAGCGGGGGACTTAGTGGTGACTGCAACAGTGGCATTTTTTGCGAAGGACTTGAATGCTGCACAGCACGTCGATTCTTCAGGCATCGCGGGAAGATCAAAGCTTCCCCAAGAGACCATGCTTGGAATTCAGAGCCTAGCATGTTGAACACTGGCCAGTTATGGCCAGTTGCGTGGGGGGTCTTGTCGTCTTGTCATCTCAAATGACAGGCGGCTGCTCTTTCGGGAGAGCAAGCGGTGGTATATTGCCTTTGTCGCTGCCTCAGTGGAACATTGCCTCACCATGGAAGACTGTCTTGATTCGAGGGAAACTCTACAGGGCCTCTGATTATGTGATCCATGGTCTTCTGTTTCCGTAGATTAATTACAACAACTATAATATACTATAATAATCTATAATATAGCGTCTATACATCAACCCAGCGATGGCAAGAAACTATCCTGTCACACACCTGAGGCCACCTCTGGCTGACTCGCAGGCCGAAGAATTGAACGTCTGCACGATGCTAGAGGAAGGAAACGATGGAGACCGCATTGACACCACTGTTTCCTGTTGTTGTCTTGTTGTGCCGACATGTGAAATATATCTAGTTGTTATATGTTGATATATGTATGTTGGTATTAGTTGCTTATTCGATAGTGCGGTGTGTTTTGTATTCCCATCCCAGCAAATTGGATGATCCCATCCTGTTTCCTTCTGCAAGGCCTCGAAACAGGCGACAGAAGCAGCAGAAGCAGCAGCAGCAGCAGCCACCTGGTGCAGTTTCAGCTGGCAGTACACCCCAAAATCCCATGGTGAATCCATCGGAATTCCGTGGCATGTCATGAGTTTACCCATTGAAATGGCAATTTTGGGGTCTCGGTCTCCCCGAAACTACTTGACCAAAAGAGACACAGTTTTTGTCAGTTTTGGTACTGAACTGTCCATTGTTGCGGGGCAGTTGAACCTCAATTCACCAGTTCTTGTGATGGCTGGCGACCCATCACCAGCCAAGCCCCACCTCCATGGCAAGCAAGGAGCCATGCGTTCAACACGACCGGTTTGGTTTGATTTGTTTTGATGAATCCACTTCAAGCGTAACATAGAAGGGATTGGACATGATTGGACAGGATTTATTTCATATTATTCATATTATTTCCTCTGATCATTTCCCACCTTGGAAGATGTTCTCCCCGGCACCACGCGGCCGCAGAGGCTGCAGAGGCCAAAGCAGAGGTGCCAAACCGGGGCGATGACTCCGGCCATGGGTGACTGGCTCAACCACCAGCCAGCTACTAGTAGTCATGTTGAGCCACCAGTTTTGCTGGTGCCTTCATATCATGATACAACTGGTCAAATCTCAGTTTCGTTGGTATATCCTTCTTGCTTTGGGTTGAATCTCGCTTTTTGTTGGTAAAACTCATGATTTGGTGATTGTATCATAATCCCCATGTTTGTTGGCCAAATCACCATTTTCTGTTGCTCAATCCTGTTAGTTTTTATCATAAGTTGTTTTCCTTCATGATTTTGTTGGTACTATATATACAGGTATATATATATATATACACACCAATCTCTATTAAATTATGTATATATATATATATATATTCACGTATATATGTATATACAACTAGACAGTTCACATAAACTGTTAGCTCCACATCCCCCAACCTTTGTCCCTTTGTTAAACCCATCTCCTAAACCGCGGCCGAAAGGTGCAGCGCCTGCGCCAAGCCTTGACCTCGGAAGAAGAAGCGTGTGCCCGGAGACCTGGTGACGACCTGGGAGGATCTGGGGTGATGCCTTGATGTGGGCCCAATAAAAAAGGGATTAGATATATAATATATATATATAGATAATATATATAGATAATATATATATATATACATACATAACTATATATTATACAGATAATGGGAGTATATGATCGGATAATATTGGGATAATATTGATAATATTGGACCATGGGCCCAAAATGGAAGAGTATATTTGGGAATATATTTATTTGGGATGCGATTGGGATCCTGATTCTCATAGAATGTTGATGTTATTTGGGATATATATATAGATACATATATATATATATTGAGAGAATATGAGATACCAATTAACCACCAACATGTTTGTTTCATGGTGATCGAACCGGGGGATGATATGGGGATATCACCAGCAACTTCAAGGTGTGACTTTCGATCATGCCGCATGTTTGATTACTGGAGGGTAGCTGGAGGGTAGCTGGAGGGTATAGCATTTTTATGGCTGGTCAATTGTTGGACAACACCGCTGAGATCATCAGGATCATCGAACATTTCCTTCATGCACTGGTAGCGGGGAGACAAGCCAAGGCATAACTTCCAAAGTATGGGTACTTGGATGTGCATCCCCAGAATCATCAGGGGGAGTTCATGCTGTAAACAAATTCATACAAATTCACTATGGAACATGCCCAGCAATATATAGGGGTTGTCCAAGTCTTACTAACTGGGACCCATAGATTTGAGATCCACAGACACCATGGCGGTCACTTTTTTCCCTCAGTTGTGGGATTGGGCGCTTGGAAGTTTGTTCCACCCTCAGGTAACTGAAATCAAGATGATAGGACTTCAAGCAGGGGTTGGTAACTGTCCCATTTTGGATATATTGGACATCACCTTATAGTAGCCATTATAGACCATATACCTAATGGTTGGGTGATGTTCAATGGGGACATTTAATGACCCATGTCAAGTTCCCAAACATGTGATTTTCTAACGTAACTTGGACTGCTTGGACTTTGTGTTTTCGGGAGCCCCCTTTGAGAGACTTTGTTTCGCTGCCACCTTACAAGGCAGAGGCCAGAGCCGAACTGGAGGCCGTCAAGCCATGTAGCAATGGACACAGAGATTTGGACCATTTGGTCATTTTTAGTATGATAGCAACCTTAGCAACCACCAAAAAAGATGGACAAGTACAAACCTGCAAAAATAGCGCGATAAATCATGGTTCTATCTTTTGGGGAGTTGCTATAAACCATCCATTTTGGGGGGTCCAATAAGCAACCCCATTTATCAACGTTGGGATTCGTCGGGGTACGAACTCCCACTGACCTGCCCTGGATTTAGGTCAGTTTTGTCAACTGTCATCCTTTCTACAGTACTGGATGCTTGACCACCAGATTTATGAAACCGAGGGCTTTTCAAGTGGTTTCGCATGCCTTTCCCGAATTCAAATACCTGATAAACGTATGAAATAACATTCAAATAGCATCAAGTAAAATCAAATCACCATGAAGAGTTAAATTGGGATACAGTAAATCCACCATTTTTTTAAAAACCATGGATGGATGCTCCCATTTGTTTGGCCGTGAGCCCCAGGTGGCAGGCTCTGGCAGCGAAGCTTCTGAAGCTGACAGGTGCATCTACGTCCAAACCAACGACGTAAGAAGGATGTGACATTACTATACATTACTGTAATATTTAATAATATTTAGATGATTTTGATGATTTAGGAATTTTATAGCAATATATATTATATATATATTATATATTATATATAATATAATATATATATATATATATTATATTATATTATATTATATTATATTATTTTATATTATATTATATTATATTATATTATATTATATTATATATATAATATTATATATATTATATATATATATATTTGGATGATTTCAGAGGATTTTAAATGAGTTTCGCAGTTTTTGGATGGATTATGACCACCAAATCAGTCTGTTTCAGGCTGGCAAATGTCAGTGATTCGACCAGATACCATGCTGGTTGGTGATTTTTTCAAGCTCATAGCATGTCACAAATTACAGGAACACCCACTATGCCACGATGCGCATGCAGAGTACTCGACTATTCCCCAGCCAGGTTGCGGCTCCTTCTGTCGCAAGAAAAAACCAAGAGTCGAGCATTAGGTTGGGAAGCCGAAACCATCCGAAACCGAAGGGCGATAGGATGTCTGGGTACATCTGGGTACTGTCAAAAGCCTCAGCCATTGTTTGAGTCACCAGAAAACAGCTGGATGCATATCCCATGTATTGAGCCTGGCACAAAGCTTTTGCTCCTGAGACGTTTTTTGGATATAAGTTGTGTTTTTTCCAGCCTGACGTGCAATGAAAAGCCAAGATTTACATAAGGGAGACTGGAGACTCTACAATTTGTCCCAGTCTACTTTCCTGCGTGTCTTTCCTTCAAGCAAGCGGTTAGGCGGTTAGGAAAAGGTGCAATTTCCTCAATCCCTACGTGGAGTTGCATCCCAGTAGTGTGGTAAGTGGTTAATCGACAAACCACATTCAATATTCATATATAGAATATATATATATATAGAATATAGTATAATATAGATTACACTTAAATATAAATTATAATATTCACATATAATATTATATAGAATATAGTATAATATAATATTCACCTAATTTATAACTTGGTGAATTGGTAGCAATGGTCAACAGCCGACTTTCCTGGCTCCAGGCGAACGCGCTCTGCGCTCAGAGAGGCATCGGCAGAAGCTGTTGGAGGAGATGGTCCAGGCGATCATCCGGAGATTTCAGGGGAATTCATGGTTTATATGATGATAATATGATATATATATATGTATATATGTATATATATATATATATAAATAAATATATTATGACATCATAGGGATATTATATATATTTATATATGATATATATGCGGCAATGGAGATTTTGGCTATTTGAAGAACACATATTGAACACATGGGTAAGAACGGTGTCTACCAGGCATTATGGACCGTAAAAGAACGTGGGATTTCACCAGATGAAACCAACCATGCGGATTTCAAAGGAAGTAGTGAGATATTTCATTCGGATGTCATCAATACGGGGATATTTGGGTTCAAAATGGGATAGTCCCAATCTTGCGGCCATTCAATGGGGAACATTGCTTTGAAACCGTGAGGATTTTTGAAATGATCAACCATGAGATTGACCAACGATGAGTTTTTAGGTCTTTTTCACCCAAAACCCTGGTTGTTGCGGTGAAAACTGTGGATATGACGTGGACTGAAGCCTGGAAGCCTGGGAAGCTCCAAAAGATGGGGAGCTTGTAGCATCCATTTCTGGGGATTCTGGGGAAGGGGATGGTGACTGTTGCCTTTACCATGGTTTACCACATTTTACCACATAAACATCCCCAAACCGATCATCATTGATGATATTCCCGTGATATCCATCTATGTCAATCTATGTTGGAGGGTCGGAAAACAACATTTCCAGGACGGCCAGGCGGACGTGGAGCTCGTGTCCTTGGCCAAGGCGATCCCGGGTCTTCTGAGGATACCAAGTGGTGATGACAAACACTTTGCTATTGAAAATGGCCATAGAAATTGTTGATTTACCCATTAACACTGGTGATTTACCATAGTTATGTACACGTTTACCAGAGGGTAATGGACATTTCAAGATGGTGATTTACCAACTTGTGTTACTGCCATGTAAATAGCTAGTAGGACATCAAGTGGTGTGTGTTTTTGTTTTAACCTTCCAAGTGTTCCGAGTGCCTGGAAATTTCAAGATCTTTGAAAAGACTAATGTGGTAAAGCGACATCGCTACCATCCTAGAGGTTTACGGCATTGGCTATACCGGTACCATGACCATCCGGAAGGGGTACTGCTACACCGTCATCATTAGCGTCACAACTACGTTTTTTTTTTAAAAGTAAAACCAAGAACTTTTAGTATTGTACATTCTTATATCCCCATTCAACCACCATGTTTATTAGTTGAGTAACCATAAAATCACCATTTTTCTCGGCCACCCCAGCAGCTGAGGCCGTAGGGCGAACCGTAAAGGCCATCGCAAGTATCTCCAAGGAGGCGTTGATGTTCGATGGCAGAAGTGGTGGGGAAGATTTCAGGAGAAGAACTGGGAATAGTTAAGGAATACTAAGGTATCTTAAGGTATGGTTATAGTTAATAGATATAGACGACTAGATTCTGTAGAGTTTTTTTTAGCCATGTGAAATACAAATTAAATGGGGATACATGGGGTAGGTTTAAGGGTTAAATCACAAGTTTGGGTAACATTTGGTAATATATCTATATCTATATCTATCTATATATATTTATATACACACATCTATATGTATATACCACACTTTAATGCCATGTGAATAAAGGACATCCATGAAGCAAAGGAGAAAATGCTACGATCATTTTTTGATCCATGGGATTCCAATGGGATAACAAAAATCAGGCGCCGCACCTCTCGAAGCTGGCGAAGACGCCGCTTTCAGCTTTGCCGGTTGGGACACCCATTGGGACACCCAGTTGACTCAGAAATGGCTGGTGATTTATGGAGTATTCAGCATGATTCAACTATCACTAGCCAGAAATCTATCAAAATAGCTGAACAAAATAGAGGATAATTGATTCAGACATTAACCAGTGGTATGGTGATTTTCTTCGGTTTGGTGTGAAAAATAAGATACCCCATTGTTAATCATCATTGGCCCAATTTGATGGCCATTTGTGGATCGGGAAAATCACATTTGAAACCATGAGTTTGTGAAATTACCGTACTTCGAGTGATCCCCACCCTGACACATTATTCTGACATAGTTTCTGACATATTATTATCTGGAAATATAATTATGTGGCATAATATATAATAATATATAATTATAATAATAATAAATAATAATAATAATAATAATAATAAATATATATATATATATACACATACATATACATACATGCTATCATTCTATCTGACATCCTTTCTGACATATACTCTGACATTCTATCTGACATTTTCTCTGGCATTCTACCTGGCATCAATTCTGACATACTTTCTAGTATATATTCTGACGTTCTATCTGGCATTCTATCTGACATATATTCTGACATTCTGTCTGGCATTCTATCTGGCATCCTTGTGAAAAAAAGTCTAATGCTATCAAAGTCGATTTTGAACAACCACTGAAAGGCCATAAAATGGGGCAAGACCGGTGTTATACCTATGGTCTCCCCTATGATTTCTGGACTTTGCGATGGCTCATGACGTCCCCGGTTGGTTCGGGAATCCACTGTGATAAGTCCAACATGAAACAATATGGGTCTGAGTACGGTGTATCGAGCGGCAACTAAAGTGGGCGCCCACGTTCTTGACCAACTTGTTGGGTGCCCACTAAAAGATCTGATGTGGAAACTTTGTTAGCCAGCTTGGATGATCAGTGGTATTTGGACATGTTAAAAAATATAATATATAATATTATATATATATATATATTTATTTATTTATTTATAGATGGATGGATTATGGAACCCCAACATAACTGGCACAACTGGGATACTTTATAGGCTTTGAACCAATCACACGCCATCATGGCATAGCTATCAAAGACTTTTTAAGGATGTTGTAGATGATTTATTTGCTGCATACCCTCTGGTAATCAAACACGGCGATTCCAGAAGATCTTCCCAGCTATAAACCTCCATTGGTGGATGTTCCAGCGTGCCAGGCATCATCTGCAGCTCCAGCCCCTTCGAACGCGCCACAAGCAGCGCAGCTCTCTCCAAGGTGCGATGATTGGGGCGATGGAACTGGTAAATTGATCAATTTGTATGTCACCCATATTTCAAAGTGATGCTGATAGACTTTGAAACCTTCTGATGTTTTTCTTGCAAAAAACATGGCAGCCAGCGCAATTTGGAGGTTAAACAACCAGCTTGTGACCAGCGCAACGCACCAAATCCTGCAGCTGCCCAGATTAACTCGGCTTCCTTCGTCCCCTGCCGCCACTGCAGCTGCTGCGCAAAATGCCCCTTGGTCTGGAGATGTTCGGACCAGTGCTAAACTGCAGTGCTTGTTGTTGATTTATGTTGGTTTCAAATATCCAAGAAGTGGAGCTGTAATCAAACATCTTGGAGATAGAAGCATGAAATGATAGGGGACAAAACCATGTAACAACCAATGAAACAGGGTTTGTGGTTTCATTGTTTTTAATTGCTACCATAGTTCGGAGGATCCCCAATTGACAACAAGAGTTTGGGATCTGACCTCCAAACCTGGTGATGGAACGGCTCAGTTGCTTCCTGGCGTTAGGCGACAGCGGCGATGGCGGATGTGGATTTAACGGATTTGACATAAATCCAAATTCCTTCTCCCACACCAAGTCTGTGTTCAGTGAGAGCCGTGTGATGCTCACGCAGATAGTGTACCATAATGGCAAGCAGAGACACGCAGGACAGGATCACAGTGCTGTGTTGGATCACAGTTCCAAAGAAATTGTCTATCGGACGCCCTTTGCGTGTTTCTGTATGCCCAGATAATACTTGCCTGGCCAATGCACATTTTATTGGTGCAATTAGATCACATTTGTTGTTCATTGTGCTATCGGTGTGGGGAACTTTAATGCTGCACAATTGGTGCACATTTAACTCAAATCCATTGGTTTCCTTGATTTCTAGACATCATTGTGTCGCAACAAACATCTTACTTCCGCCTTTCCAACTGCATTTGACATATCCTATTTCCATGAGTCACATGCCAATTCAAAGTTTCTTACGTGCAAGCATACATGCTGCCGCTGTTCAAGGTCGCTCGTGTTTTCTGTTCTGCCGTCCTGGACCCCCCTGGTCTAAAGACATGGCTAGGGATGAGAATTATTGGACCTCAACATGGAAAGTTGCAGAATCTTTTTTATCAGCAGCTGTTTGGGACCATTTACTGTATGTATAATCCATTTATGGGCTGTTTGGAATGAACCCGGGATGGTTAATGTTGAATACTCCATAAATCACCAGCCATGAGTCAAATGGGGTGTCCCAATGTCTTAACCTTACAACATGACATTGGCCGGGCTGGTAAGATGCCCATAGCAGCGCCGAAAGGCGCGCCGTGTCCATAGTCCTCCTGCTTGGTGGTTTTTGCAAAGGTTCAGCCAGGTGATTTTCCAAGGAAAATTAGCAATATCTACTGCAGGAAAGTTAGGTTTTTTTAAATGTTTGACACATGCTTTTAGCATCAAACTCCAGGAGTGTCCTGCTAATTTCTTTCATCTTTGATTGACAGCATTTCGGGGAAAGGTGAGTCAAACACTGCACAGACCACCCATCAGTTGACCTGGGCAGAGAGATTGGAGAAAAGAAAAATGTGTTGATGTCGCCGTGAAGACCTTTTGAGTGCCATGGCCATGGCCCAATTGGTGATGATTCTGTCAAGATAAAGTGCGTGGTTCAGAGTTGGCCTTTGGAACTCGAAATTGGTTCGGAGCCATAGAGCCAGACACGACGATCGTTTTCGGATCGCGAAATTGGATGAAATTGGCAGTTTTTGGCTGTCCGCCTTTCTGCTAATTGTGTATGGGTCAAACATGAGTCATTCATTAGTCATTTTTCGTAATTATGAATTATTCAACGACCCATTTTGGCGTTGAGAATTTTGACCCCAAAAAACCGTGTTCCGAAATCGTTTTTCATACTTCTCAGAAGCCCACGGGCCTGCGCATACGTCAAGAATGGACTGTTTCTCGGTCCTCGGAAATGACTTTTGCAACTTCGAGGGAGTTTTGCACACAGACATATGCTTTTTGACCTTCACTTCCAACATGTTGCAGATTGTTGTTTCGTTATGTTTTGTTCTGGATAGGTTTTTCTGAACAGTACGCCCCAGCTTCATAAAATCGATGAATGAACACATCAAAGATTCAACAACTGAACTAGGAGCTACTATTAGGAGCGCACATGAATCGAAGGCACAAACATCATGGATTCCTTCAACTTTGGTTCTCGAAGGCACATGTATAGGACAAAATGGACCAACTGATCACACACACACACGTTCCAATAGTACTATTTGACACTATTTTTGCCATCAAGCACCTTCAAGTGGCCAAGAGCAGCACTGGAATTTGTCAGCGAGCAATGGGAGCATTTTCCGACTTAACCATTTGACCAAAACAGTTGCCATGATGCCGAGTGAAACTGGACTTTACTAACTCAACAGGCTGTCTTCTTACTGTGCCATTCATCTTTGAAAACGAACCAGTAGGCAACCCGCAGAATTGACTGCTGTGCACCCACCATGGTTGATCCCAGAGATGTCTACACCGTGAAGACCTTTGTGGTGAAGTGGTTTGATGGACAGTGGTCATGGCTTGTGTTGGGAAGAGGCATTCTACAGGAGGGGAATTGTGAATGGCAAATTTGTGCACAGGCATCTTCTGACAACCTCAAGCCGCTCAAACCCACTGCATGAATTCTGACCTTGTTTTCTGTAGGTCTATGTAGGGTTTAGTAGATGTCAGATCACATCACCCCAAGGTTCTTGCACATAAAACGGCCTAGCTGATGCCTACAACCTGCTTCTGTTGGTGATATTTTCACTGTGATAAGTGCGCATATTTTTTTTAGTTGGATAGACCTAGCGTGATTGCCACAACATGTTAATCAATTAAGGGGTATTAAGATGTATTAAGTACATTAAGTCCACCTCCATGGGTCACACTTCTGTTCTGACGGACCCTCATGGTGCCAGGTACGGAGAGAGCCCGGGTGTTGGCGCAGAATCTCCAGCCAGGTGGGTTTGCTACCTGGAATGACCAACCTGTTGTGGGTCCAGTCCAGACAGGTATCCCAATGACTAAGGATTGGTTTTAGGGGAAAAAATCGAGGAAACCTCAAGAAATTTGGGGTAAACCAATGTGAACCAGGGATTCCTCATGATTCCTCCGCTTCAGGTGATAAGCAGACAGCCGAGGCAGCCCTGGGCGGGCTTTGCGCGGAACTCCGAAGTGGTCAAGTGCCCTGGCCGCTGTGCGACCCATTTGAAGATTTCGAACCGGGTTGTAACTGAAGTGGGGCGGGGCCAAGAATGCGAATATGTAACTTGACCATACTTGACCAGCAACAAAAGGGGGTTGTGATCGACCAGATAAGGAGATTTGATCCAAAACAAAGAGGATATCAACAAGAAGAGTCGTTGCTACCCATTTTGTGAGCAGTTTGAAGGACCAGTGGAATGAATGGGAGCTTCTTCTGAAAATTTCTACGATTGGAAACTCCACCAGCGATTGGATGCAAGTCCCCCGCCCACCTCAAATTCTCGAAAGGTTTCTCCTTTCGGGAATGGGTGCATCAGAGTTATTGACCCCACAAGAATGCCTGACTCAATGGCATTTTTTGAATATTCTTGTACTGGTACCCAAAATATACCTGTCTATGGCTCAAAATTACTTACGGCCCAAGGATGGTTTGACAGGATGAAAGCAGACCACCAGAAACATCGCGTGGCTCCAGATGGAAAACTGTCAGGTACATCTCCTCAACCAATACGTGCAGCTCTCACCGCAATGTCTTCAACTCGGAGGGTGATCCAATCGTAATTCTTGGAGGAAAAAAGGGGGCCAGGGATACAGCTGCCAGTTTGCACCTAACAGGTAGGTACCAAGCAGGTACAATACGTTTACTAGCATCATTATCATGGCATATCATCACTATATTCATAATATATTATTTCAACATAATGATTTTCACTATCAAATTTATCAGCACTTTCAGAATTATCATTGAGATTATTATTGTTATCACGTTTTCAAAATCTTTCATTGCCATCATCATTTTTCTTCCTCTGATTCAGACTACCATCGTCGTCGTCGTCGTCACCACCACCACCACCACCACCACCAGCATCATCATCATCATCATCATCATCATCATCATCATCATCCTCGTCATCATCGTCATCATCGTCATCATCGTCATGACTCTTGGTATTCGTCCAATCGTCGTTATCATTATTTTCATCATCAGCTCCATGATTACGATTGCTCTTCTTCTTCTTCTTTTTCTCTTCTTCTTCTTCTTTTTCTCTTCCTCTTCTTCTTCTTCTTCTTCTTCTTCTTCCTTTTCTTCTTCTTCTTCTTCTTCTTTTTTCTTCTTCTTCCTCTTCTTCTTCTCATTCTTGTTACGATATTGTATTTTTGTCTGAACATATGGTAACCCCAAATCGCTGGTGTATATTTGTATATCATTGATTTCTCAATGAAATAAGAATTTGAGGGTATACCGATTCTTCAGACAAATACCATATCATACATTCCATATATTTCCATATCATGTTCCATTCTCAGAGGCCTCATCTACCATCCATGCAGCCCTGAGGTGCTGAGCTGTTTGCACTTTGGGAGAACCAGGACGACTGGATCATCGGAAATCCTCGTGGTTTTAAGGGTCTTAAGTATCAACCAAAACGACAAAATGACGGTGTAAATCATGATGGAAAGAAATGTGTAAGGCAATGCATAGTTGCAGTTGCTGGGATTCAGGGACTTACTAAGAGGAGTTGAGACTAGCAACTCAGTGACTGTCCACCAGCAAACATGTCTTGACCGCACGGGCCAGGAATCAGGAAACATGGGATTCGCTAAATTCAGCTAAATCTCGTCGTTTCGACATTGAAACCTCCAGCGACTTGGTTCCCAGACTCCGTTCAAAGGAACATTGACTAGTGACTAGTAACAGCAAATTCCATGGTGTCAAAGTTTTGTTTCAGATGTTTTTTTCCCTGCCACCTTAAGCTCTGTGATCCGTCTCTGGCTCCTCTTGAGGAGGGAGACGGTAATCGAATAGTGACACTGGTCATTGAGACCTTGGCCAATGTCCTGGAAAAGAAGTTTGATGAAGGTCAGAAGGAACTTGGGATAACTTGGGATTTGGGAAACATGCCGATTTGGGAACCTTTCAGACATTTAGAGATGGACAGATGGGGCATTTGCGGGGATTCGTGGGACTAGGATATGGAGGTTTCCTGAAATGGGTGTACCCCCAAATCATCCATTTTTGAATAGGATTTTCCATGAAATAAACTACCCCCAAATCATCAATTTTCATAGGATTTTCCATGAAATAAACCATCCAGCTATTGGGGATTCTTGGGGTATCCCCATTTAAGTGGAAACCCCTGGCTATGGGCCATGATGTGTGGCCCCTCGTCAGGTCTGCGAACGGTCAAGACTCGGCAAGGTGTGGCAGCTAAGGTCCTGTCGGAGCACTTACAGGTGCAGCTGGGGTGGGAAGTTTCCTAAGTCATGGGGGTACTCCAGTCATCATGAAAAAGACATGGATGACCATGACTTAGTATTGAAACCCATGGTGACTTTGGGATTCAAGAATTTGAAGAAAGCCTATATATATATAATCAATCATTTTCATCCTATCTAAATCTGATCTGATCTGATCTCGCTTCATCTCATCTGCCAACTGCCTTCAACACACTGTGTGCAACCACTAGCGGATTGGGGTTGGTGAACCGGCTCCATTTTGATTGCCTGTAATTAGGCCTACTGACATGGCGAGAAAATGGGTTTGGAACATTTTGGAACCATCTGGCATGTAAGGCGACTTATGTCAATGCTCTCACGCCACCAACATTTTCACCTTGCATCAAAACCCTACGACCAAATACATCAATTTGGCCTCGGCTGATCTCAAGGCCTAAACCCAACAGTTTGTCTAGTTGCAAACCAACTTATATAGCACATATCAACTATCAAACCCCATCTTTCTTGGTGAAAAATCGCTCTCCATCGACCTGGGCAGCTCCTCTACCGATACCTGGGCACCGAGCGTGACCAGTTGTTGAAGGTCTGTCTCAGGCCCAGAAACTCACTAGAAATGATGCTTAGTAATTAGTAGGGTAACTATCCAGAAATTGGTCTAATTTCAGGCTATATAATGTTATATAGTGGATTATTGGATGGATTTTGTGCGGATGATTTTGGGATGACGGGCTATGGGCCGGGTATGGGTATGGTTTAATCATGTTTATATAGTCATTTTTAGTCATGTCATACAATAGCCGCAGAAGACTTATGATTGCACCATCACCATCCAAATATATCGATCCAAATAAGTCAGCCATCGCGAGAATTTTGACCCATACACATTTGGTCATGGCCACGGCCAGTACTAAAAGCAAATCTTTGAGGGCCCTATTTGCCATGGGGTGACTGTTCCTGGGACGGACACACATTGATCACACTTTTCAATTCTGCTCCCGAAAGGTCCCGAAGATCAGTTCTGTTGGATGCATACACCCAGCTTTTTTTTTGGAACCGCATAGATAGGTGGTTGTATGATGTTGTATGTATTTTGCACATTTTTTTGTGTTGCTTCAGTTTGGTTCCCTTGTTTGTCAGTGGAACTCATCGCACCACTTCGCCCACTTGTGATTTGGAGGATTGGAGCACCTTTGTTGGCTTTGCCTGCAAATATGAAAATTGGATCCTCCCAAATCCGATGCTTTCTATCTTTATCATAAATTTTCACCATATTTCAATGTTTTAAAATGATGGCAGCTTCCCCTTTTACACACGCCTCCATGGTCCGCCATGGTCCCCCCATTCGAGCGGTCAGGTTGCTGACAGGTATCAGCTCCACCAGCCAAGCTTTGTCGGCACAGCTGTGTGAAACTCAGGGGGATGATGGATTCAGGGGCTGAGTTGCGGCCTGAGTTGTGACCTTGGGACTAATTGTTGCGGGAAGATGTTGGAACATTGGGGGTTTTGCAAATGTGGATACAATATCACTTTCCAACTCTTCCCTTCAGTCTCTGTTGATTTCAACATAGTTAACACATGTTAACACATATCCCACTTGATACAAATCCATGGGTGGATAGGTACACACACACAGGATATGTTAATACATGTTAATACATATATAATATATATATAATATATATATGTATAGTATAGATCATGTAAAGATATCGAATCGTCCCATTTCCCCAAAAAGCGCACCCCCTCACAAGGGACCACGACTGAGGCTCCGGACTTTCAACTTTGGACTGGAAGGCTTCTCACGCCTGGCGAATCGAAGATTTCATGTGCCCAAGAAGGAGAAGAAGGAGAAGGCCGTCCTTGAGATGTTGAAAAGGACATTTGGGAAGTTCCGGGCTCTTTTTGGGAAATTTCTGAGAATTTCCGGGAATTTCTGGTGACGGAAGGAATTATGACTTAAGAAATTTCCAGAAACGCTTGAAGGGAACGATTAAGCGGAACAGCCTTTATTTGCGGGGTTAGAAACATGGTTTCCTGCAACACTTCCCTTGAATGATTCCATTGAGAATTTGGGCAATTCCTGTGCAACTTGCAGACGTGTTCTTATTGGGTTTAGCACATGTTTGAGTTTGTCACCTATATTTCGGCAGATGCTGATGGGGGATGTACCCTCGCCATGCAACAGAGAGTGGGGGATTCAATCAGGAAGGAAAATTCCATGGTGATTTGAGAATGGGATTCAATCATATTGAATCTATCACGTGTTCATCATCGAAGGTTATGAATCCATATGAATCCCATGGCTTTCATGACATTTTTTCACAACTCAGCGTTGCATCGACTTTCGCAAACGCTGGAAGACTTGAACTGTTCGTTTAAAACATCGAAAAGGTTTGCGCAGCAGTCGAAAGGGGACCCTTGGGAAGCAGTGTTGGGAGGATTTGATACCAAAAGAATTTGGAATACCCTCTGGTAAATTAACATAGACCCTGACAGTTGTCGGGGTTGGAAGACTAGTTTCCATTAAAAATTGGTGATTTTCAGGGTCAACAAGTTTATTTACCAGAGGGTATATTTTGTGTAATCAAATGGGAATTTCTAGGGAAGCCATCAACTGCAGAAGATCCGAGCGATTGGACGAAAACGTCTGGGAACGGAGCGTGGATTGGTTCTGGGCGGCCAGTTCAAATGTGATACAAGATGTGAATCTGTTTGGAGCCTTAGAACCTTGTACCCGTGATGAGACAGTCACTGGACTCGCTCAGGAAGTTGTTCCTGGGAAGCCAATGATTTGGGTTTCCATCAGGTTTGTGTGAAGATGAGCAGCAAATTTTTAGATTCCAGTGCCAAATTTGATCGCAACGACCTCTCCAGCGTGGTGAGGGATGGTGGCCACTGGTGCATTTGTGCCTGGGCTTGGGCCTCGGCCGTGTCTCGCGACCCCAAAGGCTTCGAAGGTTTGCAGTTGGACTGCGACCGAACCAACGGCCACCTGCGGGACGTCTATCGCAGCTTCGCGGCCAACGGGCAACAGTTGGCCTCGCCCTCCGGGGCCAAGTATCAAGCGCAAGCGGCCTTGGAGGCGGTGGAAGAGCTGTGCAAAGTTGGATGATCGTTTGAAACATGATTTTCCACTGCGACAAAGATCGCAGTTCTTTGGAGCATTTGATGGATTTAGAGGAGTTAATACAGTTTTCATACACACTTTGTTAGTGTGCCCGTGAGCTTGCAGAAAGAAAAGTGGTTAGATCTTTGTGGGACTCGGACTCGGACTCCCAAATCCGATGGAACAAAGGGCCATTCTCGGAGGAGGATCACTTCACGCAGGGGGTTGAAACCACCGGAGGCTCATTTAACATATTAATCCCCATAATATTCCCAGCATTGATAGTCGATACCCAAGGTGTCACTTCTCAGAACTTCAGTGCAGGCCCAGATCGATGCTGGACGGGTGTTGCTGGCAGCCTTTCCACTGGGTCCATGTGCCGAAGATGTCGATGTGCATGGTGAATTCAAGCTGCGCAAAGGAATTGTGGAATTGTGGAATTGTGGTACCATGATATACCATGATGATCTCTGAACTTGATCCATTTGGATCCATTTGGTACATTTACTACCTATGGTAATATGGTGTAGATGGTGTAGTCACATTGTCATAGTCACATCGTCGTGTAGTCAATCTGAGATGCTGCGGATGACAGGTTGATGTGAGATCCCTGTTCTCCAGCTTTGCCTTGAGTTGCTCGGTGATTTCTATGGACGAAGGCCATGGCAAAAAACCATAAAAAACATATAAACACCATGTGTTTCATATAGAAAATGCCTTAGTGATTCTATGATTCTACTGTGTTTTTTTGAACCAGTCATTGTATGTCTCTGTGTGCTACGAAAAAGATCTGTGGGTCTATGAAGTTTGGCTTTTCGCACAATGGGTTGGCGATTCTGCTATGATTCTGAGGTTTCTTGCAGTGGAAAGATCCTGCGTTGACATCGTCAGCCCTTGGTGGAGTACTCAGCGGCACCTTCATCTGGTGGTTTCCGCGCAGAAGCCCTTGATTTCCTCAGCAACCATGATGGATGCCCAAAAAACCACAGGTGTAGTACTAAGACAGAGATATCTCCACTCATCTCCAGTCTCATATGTCCAATTTTGTTGGTTGTATCGCTGTATATGATGTCCACCCTGGATGTGTGAACCCCCTGATCAATCAATCGATTGCCACTGCCTGGGTGTGGCACAACATATCACCCCAAATTGGTGGCATGATGTCCAAGAAAGCGACCAACCATTTGTCACTATATCTCCCCATGACATCCCAATTTCGGTCGGTTTGATATGGTTAAATTCCAATTTTGGTTGATTTTATATCAACATTTGGCTGGTGTGGTATGTTTTGGTTGGTTTTTACATCCAATGGTTGTTGCATGTTGTTGCTTAAATCACCATTTCATATGATGATCCCCTAGATACATACATGATCATGATCCCCACATTTTCCCGGATCAAACCGGGATCTACCCAGGAATCAAGGACTTGATCGGAGGTGTGCTGCGAGGACTTTCGCAGGACCCAAAACGGGGGCTTGGAGGGTTTCTAATTAGGGAGGTATTAGGGGTTTCTCTTACTTGTCCAACCATGTTTCTTCTTTCCCATTGCTGTAAGTGGGCTTGTTTTCAAAATGGGGTATACTACAGTACACCTCACTTTGCTAGCAGGACCCGCCAAAGCAGGCTCTCACAGTGGTTCGCGATGCCAGAGACTTAGGACGCATGATGAAGTGGAGTTTGAGCATGGTCCTCCGACAGCGCATGAACCAGATTCCAGGCTGCGAAAAATAGGGCCCCATTCCCAGTTTTTCAATTCTTCTCACGGCCATGAAATAGGGATCGCATCTCCCCCAATTCTGGCTACCAAGCCACATCTCTGTACTATTGGATTGCATTCCCATGAATATATCTTTGCAATCCCATGAAATATATAAAATGGTCTGATTGATCCGATGAGATTCCATAAGGAGTTAACTTTTCAACCATTGCATGTAATTCAAGCAACTATTAATTCCTTTGATCCCAATATCTACCATAATTGATATGCCCATCCATAGATCTCCGCTACTGTTAAATATCACCATGATCTTTCCATGATATTCGGTTTCGTGCTACTTTGTACTAGTGGATCAATTCCTATCAATGACTATTTTTCACGACATTCCCTCATCAAGTATCATTCCATAGGTATTCCCATAGATATTGAGATCCCTTCATTATATCACCTCTTTCTGCTTCGCAGATCTGAGGTGTTGGAGCACGTGGTCCGACTGAAACAGCTTCCGCGGCAGACCAAGGCGACCCCCTGACTTCACCCCGGCACACGGGGGTCACCCGTCAGGTGTCACCCGTCGCAGCCGTAGGGGTCACCCGTCGCTGCCGCGTCCAACGCGGGAGGTGTTCTTCTTCAACGCCTTCGCCTTGCGCCACTTCTGCTCCTTGCTGAGCTCGGAGGACCAGGAGCTGTCGAGCGCGGCCAATGAACTGCTGAAAGAGGTGTGGAAAGAAGGTGGTCGCCGTGGTTGTCACTGTGGATATCATGGGATATAATGGGATTATAATGGGATATAGACTGTAACATACATAAACAAAGAATAAGACACACATGGGTTTGTTTTTAGAATGGTGTACCCCCGAAATCCCATGGTTGATACCATTCAAATGGCATGTTCCCTATTAAGATTGCCATTTGGGGAGTAGGGCCCTATTTTCAGACACAGCCATGTGGGTACACCAAGCATCTAGTGAGGATATCCCCTAGTTTTGGACAAAGCCATACAGATTGATATTATAACGATGAACCATTCATTCATATCCAGATGGTTGGTCTACATCAACGATATATATGTTGGTATCAAGTGATTCAGGCCATGAGGGATGGCTGACCAGCTTGAAAACGTAGTGGACTGATAGCAATCATTTTTGAAAACGTAGTGGACTGATAGCAATCATAAATGGTTTTTAACAATGTTTTTGATGTTTAATAAAGTTTAATATCATCTATTTCTATCTATTTCTGATGGTTCATGATTGGTCGATATCATAGCGGTTATCATAAAGAACCCGCCGGGTCGGAAATGGAACATGGCGGTGAGTGGATTTTGCTATTTCATTCTTTGTGCACGCCATGGTATTTACAATGTCTTCCAATGTATGAATCATCCAAAATGTGCGTAATTGCAGTACGTTTCGGGATTTCTGTGTTTTTCCCTCAGCGAAACATAGCGAAACGACAATTTCATCATTTGGAGCCCTTCAAAAAAAAATATTGTTTTTTAGAGAAATTTGCGTTTCCCACACGTTTTGACAAATCAAACGTGCGCTGTCGCACCTTTTCTCTTTTCCCCATTTTGTCATGCTTCAGACAGTTCGTGTCCGCACGCCTTCAGCAAATTTGCGTGCTCTTCGTGGGTAAATCTCCATTGAAACGATTGAATGCAAGTAGACATCTGTGGGGATTTGGAACTCAAACTGCTAGGGATGGACTCCTTCATTTGAGTCATATTAACTCGTCGATGGTACCTGTGTGCACAGACAAACGTGCTGTAGCGAAAACGAACTGCTTTTTCAAATTCCCCTTAGCTGTGGTTCACTGATTTTTGATGCATTGCGCATGACTTTGCCATGCGGGGGTATCATGGCACGCCATCTTTGAACTAGAAAGATCCACATGAAAGTTTACGACGTAAGATGGAGGATGTCTTTCAGTGAGATTCATTTTTTCCATTGAGCCTCCGCAAGAGAGGATCTGATAGCGTATAGGTAGACGATATCTGATGACGTGTGAGTGGAAGTGCAAGAGAAAGTACAGCAGCGTAGCATGACATGTGTCGGTGGAAGTGCAAAATAAACAACGTACAGCAGCGTAGCATGATGTGCGTGTGTGTGTGTGTGTGGAAGTGCAAATGAACGCTATCAGCCCACCCCACCCCACCCCACAAGAGATCTCAGCAACGCAGCATCCACCTCGGGAGCATGTGAACATGAACGTTAATAGCCCACCCCACACCACACCACCCCACCGACCCCAAACAGCTGGGAAGAGACCAGGACAAAAACGACAATATGCAATATGTGCACGACTACACGTTCACACGTTCGGTTTTTGACCCGGTGGCAGAAATAATAGCATATCCTAACATCGTAACCATGCGATCAAAGCCAATCATAGTGCTGGTTAGTATCACATTGATGATGGTTGACGATTCACTGGTTTGCAATGGCTTGTAATGGCAGCGTTCATATCATTTTATAAAAAAGGAAATCACCAACCAATATGGGGTACTGTTGTAGGTGCCCAAATCCTTAACCTTCAACTCCACCACCACCAAGTCGCACCTGCTCGTCGTTCTTTTCCAGGGTGCTATGGCTGCAAGTCAGCAGCAGTCGGACTTGATTCAAAAGCAGCTTCGGTGACAGCCGCAAATGAAAAGAAACAGCTGGGTATGAATTGACATAGAAAATAGGGGATTGGAATGCATGTTATGTACTCTGAACACAGCA
>Ga0126342_10006280_pt1 | contig 21035 bp, 24 predicted proteins | sample Cyp1metagenome_FD_92528 | JGI IMG/M metagenome (GOLD analysis project Ga0126342, IMG submission 92528) | Coral microbial communities from Lord Howe Island, Old Settlement Bay, Australia - Cyphastrea 1 metagenome | ecosystem: Host-associated > Invertebrates > Cnidaria > Coral ...
GAGAGAGAGAGAGAGAGAGAGGGAGAGAGAGAGGGAGAGAGAGAGGGAGAGAGAGAGGGAGAGAGACAGAGACAGAGGGAGAGAGGGAGAGAGAGAGGGAGAGAGAGAGGGAGAGAGAGAGAGACAGAGACAGAGACAGAGACAGAGACAGAGACAGAGACAGAGACAGAGACAGATGGATAGATAGATAGGTGGGTAAGTAGGTGGATAGAAAGAGAGAGAGAAAGAGAGGAGATATCAACCACCTTTCGATCCATCAGTGGTTTCGCTCTGCCATCCGTGATTCACAACAACCAACCTCTCCTATAAGTTTCCTATTTTTGAAACTTCCGCCACCGCCTTGTGCTGCACGACTGGTAGACAGGGCCATAGGATGTCATAGGATATCAAAGCTTAGTCAATGGATGCACATATTTGTAAAGTCCATATATTCCTGAAAGGTTGAAAGTTTACTACCAAGAGTTCGACCTTTCAGCAGAGCAAGTGGACAAGCCGGGCAGAAGTTTCATGACGGACCGGCACAGACCACCTACTGGACAACCATGAATTACCTAGGGGAAGGGGATGGTTTGCGTCGCTAATCGATTCCAATGGAGCTAAGTGATTGATTGTTTGCTTGGCTGACTGGTTGCATGGGTTGGTTGTTTGATTGATGTGATTGTCATTTCCATTGTCGTTGTCACTTCCGTTGATGGATTGATCTCTTGAAGGTTTGATTTGCCCAGGTTGACTGAGTCAAGATTCTATGAATTCCATTGATTTCCATGGTTTGTTTGGTCATCTCGGATTCCAATGAGTTCAACCACAATCGATGTCAGGCATTGCTTTAATTGAAGAAAATGCGGTGTGTTAAGTCATTAAAATAACAAAACATTTTTTTAGGGAATCGACGTAAGATTACTTGGATACCTGAGGAACAGAACTGTTGTTAAACAGTTAAACAATGATTGTTCTCCTGACTTGTTTAAACTCACATTTCTAAAGCTGCCGACTGCCAGGGTCTTCGTAGTTGCAGGCTGGATCACTGGACAGGGATGAACATTGAACGTTGGAACTCCTTCCTTTGGACAAACCTTTGATAGAAATGGCAACAGTTTCAACCCCAAGCGGGTGTAACCAATCGGTGTTGGTTTTTGTGTAATTACCTTGATTGAAGGCCTTGTTATGCACTACATTCACCTGAAGCACCAAGCAGCTTGGCTGAGCGTGGACACTCCGCATTTTCCAATATAGTGTTGCGAATTATCTCAAGTAGACGTAAGGTTCTTTGCCTGGACCAAGGCCGTATTCCGCACAAACTATGAGCTGGCCAAGGAGCAGTTTCTGTTGTGCATTTGCAGAGAATGGGCGCAGAGCAGGGCTGTGCTAGGTTGCTAGGACATTAGCATAGGGCAAGGTTTACGTTGCAAAAGGTTTGCTGACATTGGAATATTATTGTCTTGCACTAATTAACGAATATCAAGTTATTTTTGTTGAACCAATCTTTCAAGATCTGGATATTTGCTTCCTACCGATTCATACCCGCGAATCGAAGTCAAGCAGTTGATTCATCGAAAGCACTTCCATTGGATGTTTGTGATTTATTTTCATTTATTCATTTATATACACGGTTCTTGTGCCACTGCCCTGCCCGACTCAGCCAAACTCTCTCTGACTGTGGCAAACCAGGAGTCAGAAAGGCCATACATGACCGGAGTAACTTGGCATGCAACCTGAGTTTTGATTTATTTCAACCAAACCTCCAGTTCGTTGTCACATCCAAGCTAGGTTCTTGCATATTTTTGCTCAATCTTGCTCACTTCTCACTTTCATTTCTGGAATTGTGGAGGCATTCCAGAAATTGCATGAAATTGCGGAGGTTGTTCACGACACCATCATTCTAAGATATTCTAAGATATTCTAGCTGTTTTCACCAGGGCCACCAGGGTGAATCGATTCATCGCCCAGGTGCATGACTTGATGATCTCCCAGCGCATGCGGAACCATCTTCGCGGACCAGATGTTTGAGGCATGTAATCCACAAGGGAACGGGATGGATTTCAGGGATGTGGGGTTTGCCAAGAATTGTGGAGGATTTTGGAGTACTATGATGATCTATGATGTACCATGATTTACTATGATTGTTTCCAATTTATGATATTTATGGCGATTTAAACATATTTTAATGGGCTGGATCACTTGAGCAATAAATGTTCGAAAACCCACAGTTTAACAAGTGATTCCTGTTACTTCATTTTACTCCTGCAATATTTTCATGGCTCGAAACTTTTGTGTCTCTCCCAAGCAAGCATATAGCTCATATATGAAGAACTTAGCTTTCGGAATGCCGTGGACCGTTCCTGCCTTGTCTGCAACCCCCTTATCTCCAATCGCAATACAGTTCACTTTTACTTTGATCCAAACTTTAAGCATTCATGCGGCCATGGGTCAAAGCCCTGGTACCAGTACCCTATTATGAACATCAAATACTGTATTAGCAATAATATGCAAATGTATCTTCATCCCCTTAAACATGATCTAATTCGTTTGGACACATTCCCTTTATAATCCTTTATATATATAATTATAACTATATATAATAGACATGTTGCTTCTTCCCAAATCTGGCACCTTCACGATCTTCAGGTTGCGCGCAGGGCTTTGATGGCGAAGATTTCAGGACCAGGATGAGATCGCCGCGTGTCACACGGGAGCTGCACAGAAGATCCACCAGGCCAAAGGCCAGCGTGAGATACTGTCGTCAAAATCATCAAATGTTGGATTGTAAAGGTAAAACTTATAACATCTTATAACGATTATTATTATTGTATAGTATATATATATTATATCAGAAGTGAGATGTATTTTGATATATTGTGATGTATATTGAGACTTTCTAGGAATCAAAGGGGAAGTCATGTCAATATCAGATGTTAAAAAAAGTCAGTGAAACAGCCACGTCTGCTGCAGAGCATGAAACCAGCCAGAGACTTCGGCTGCTGAAAGCAGTCAGTTGATGGCAGAGTTGTGGCAAAGTTCAGCCGAGTTTGGTGCCCATGGATGGTATCGTGAATCATATCCTATGTTTCTGACGTGTTTAATTTTGTTTGTGCTCAACATAGATTCTACAGTATGTGAAGATAACATACATGCCAGTCACTCAACCTTGCTGAACTCTTTGTATTTTTTTTAGTCCTTGGCAAACTGCCAATTTGCTTGTGCACTGTTCAACAATTCGTTACGCCCAGCATTGGACCAAGCAATGTGGGTAGAGTTGCATGCTGTTGTGTCGGATCAAAGCGAAGACCGGGCAATCGCCCGCAAGGTTAAGAGTAGATTCCTCATTCCACATAATTAAATATAATATATACTATGTTTTCTGTATATGTTATGGCTAATCAAGTCCTTTTGTATCCGTGCCGGTGTGAAGTGTTTCCATCTCTATCTAGAAATCTTTGATCCGTTGCTGACAACAACGAGTCGGACCGCCGTGATGGCACCTCAAGGTCCTGGCCAAGGCCAAGATCCGAGTCTCGAATCTCCACTTTGGAACGAAGAGGCTGAGGGACCTGTCCAAAAGCTGCGCAAAGGTAGGACCGGTGGTGATGGGGGTAGAACGGTAGAACGGTAGAACCAGGAGGATTCGGGGGAGATCACAATTTGAACCACTCGGGCTGAGCCGAGATGGACGATGCCAGTCCACTTGACGCACCTCCCAGGAGGCAGACGTGCTTTTGGGCAAGTTACCCTTGCACGGCGACCAGCTGCAGAAGGAGTCTCCGGTGTCAACACAGGGATGGACTCACCTGCCTCATGCCAATCAATATCAGTTAATGAATTTAATATGCAATGCAACAAGAATTGTGACATTTCTGAACACAAAATCTCTACTCAACCCAGGAAAGCGTGCAGTGTTTGCATCCTTTTCAGTCGTACTCTAGCTGTCTCTGACTTCCTTCCTGAACTCCAGCCTTGTTGCTCTAATAAGAGACTGCTCATGCCAGCGTCATTGCACGATTCCGAGTTCACAAGCGTTGAGTCCTTGAGGAGCTCACCACGATTCAAAACCGCGCCAGTTTGGAGTTTGCTTCCCGCTTGAAGGTTTTCTGGCCTGTCCTGGGCCCCAGTCTCTACCTGCATCTACCTGCAGGACTTTACCCATCTCACGAAAGGTGTGTTTGTATGCGATCTTGCGAGCAGAAATAGCAGAAAGGTGTGTTTCATTCCAGGCAGACAGCACTGCAGAAGCGGTGACCGGCGAGCTCAATCGAAAGGCCGCTGAGCAAAGTGCAACATGGTCAGAGAATTCATGAGGACACCACAGGACACTCACGCACCAGACATCCAGCGGTGCAGATCCTTTGTGAGGTGGAAGCACATTGCCAATCACTGCAAATCAAGAACTCTGCTCCTTGGCTGGAGAATGCTGCCAGTAATTCTGCCAAGTTTCCTGCTTTTATGATATCTTTGACTGCAGTCAGCAAAATGGACTGAGGAGTTGCTGGTCCAGTTGGCAGAGAAGGCAAGCTGCAGGTTGTCACAACATGTTACAACTCCTCAAAAAATGTCTTGCTCTAGAGTCTCGAGAGATCTCTAGAGTTTGTTGGGAAGGCTTGCCTGATTTGTTTTTTTAGGTTTTTTTTTTGTGTGCAGAATTTGCACTCTTGGCAGAATTGTTTCCGCTCATATCACAGATCCTCCAAGACGAGCGGACCAAAGCAGAGAAGATGGTGCAGGCCAGACTCCCAGTATCTCCCAGTTTTATCCAGTTTTAATATTCAGTTCGACTTGTGACGCTACGGCAAAACTGAAACACGACTGCACTTAGTCCGATTTGGTTGTTAGGCCATTTGCCTTCCATTGGCAAGTCGAGACTTGGAAGCCAAACTGGATTTGGTCAAGGACTGGTGTATCTCGTGTGTCTTTGTTTTTCGCTAGCGTAGGATTGTGAGAGTTGCTGGGAAGGATACCGATTTGGCCATTGTTGGGCATTTTTTCGGTTTGAGGTCACAAAGCACATCAAAGCACCTTCTGGGTGCTTTCCATGGCTATCCACAACTTGCTCACAAGATTCAAAGCTGATGGTCAGTCGCCCATGTTCAGGAGGAGGTCCTAGGAGCCTTGGATGATAGTTCAAGGCTCAGCAGAGACTCGCCATCTTTTCCAGCGAACTTGGCCATTGTTTGGTCAACACCCCAGAATGGCCATTTGAATCATTTTGATAGGGATCATTATGAGATAAACCAATGGATTTGGGCCAACCCTGCAGACAAACCCACAGATGGCAAGATGGTAATTGATGAACGGTCAAAAGATATCATTAATATCATGGTTTCACATCCCACTGGAAGGCCACCCTGCGGTCCTCTTGCAAGCCGTTGCAAGCCCTTAAGGCCTACAGATGCTGACGACAGAGCTGGCTGAGCTGACCAAAAGAGGCAGCATGATGCCGCTGTATGATGCTGTATGTCTGTATGTTGGCACCCAGAAGCAACTAGAACGCAAGATAACGCAGACACAGCACAAATTGCGAACATTGCAGGTGTTTGTGGTCATTTCTTCGACCTGCTCGAGGCAGGCTCCACACTGGTGGATTAACATTTAGTTCCCTACCAGGGACGAGAAATGACGAGAACTGACCACGGAATCATTTGCAGATTACTGGCATTTGCATTTGGTTCCATTTGGAGCTTCCAAAGGTAAAGTCATCCAAACCACCTGTTCAAGGAGAAGCGGAGTGCAAACTTGATTGAGATTCGCAGAAGGCGATCCTTTGAACGACTGAAACATGCTCAAGCTTGGCAGACGAAGCAAATGAATGCAAATTATTGTTAGGAAAGCACACTCTATCAGACTTGCTGGCATTTTTGATGTTTTGCATGGCAGGCGCTCAAGACTGGCGAAATTCAGTATCGTGCCGCTTTTGATCTTGGCAGCAGCTTCACTCGCCATTTTCATGGCAGGCACACAGTGGGCCTTTCAACACGCATGCAAAGTATATACTGTGATGCAGTCATGATCTTGCATCAAACAAGTCACTGGCAGTACCTGCAAAGTCATCCAAGTGAGCAACACACACACACCAAAACCTTTTCATTTGCGATAAGTGCCGCGGCAATAATAAGAGCCCTGGCGCAAGCAAACCCCCTTAGTGGCGCAAGGTGGAGAGGAGTTTGGCACCAAATTAAAACATGTTAAAACTATTTAAAACTCAGTTACGCCGAAAGAGCTGAGACTGTGTCCGCGTAAGGAACTCGTATCGGGACGCGAAAGCTGATTCTTGCGACATAGCGAAGCAGATACTTTCCCCCCCGCTCCAATCACTGCAATCAATTGTTGGGCAGGGAGATTTGCACATTTTCTTGACCGACAGTGCGTCATGTTCACCAGGAGATGTAGCAGAATGTGCGCAGATACTTGCCTCTGGAGGTGCACTTCCTGTTTGGAGCGAATCGAATTCAGTGCTATTTGGCTGATAGGTCATCCGTGGCTGAATCCCCGCTGCTGGCGACACCTACCAGAGGTGTGACCCTGGGCCAGATCAATGTGACACAATTTTTTTAAAAAATACTGTGTGACACAAAGTAATAGATGTAATAGTGATCTAGGAAAAGGAATCGCTTTCAAGGTGAAAGACAGGACAAATGATAAGTACGGAAGAGAAATGGTTTTTCAAGCATGCAGGTTACAGGACAAAGTTCTTGTAGTACCTCATCTTCGGAGATCTTCGGGTCTTCTTGAGATGCTTTGACTGCATAGGTGCATCGGCAGAAAGATCAGAAAGTGTGCCTGCCGAGCTTGACTGAATGTATTTTCTCCTTGCAGTTGGTTCAGACAGGTTCATGAAACCGCTGAAGTGGCAGCCGCTGAAGGTACTTTATGTACTTTTGCAATCTGATGAATATACACATCTTACACTAGTCTTCATGCCTTTCATCAATCTGTTTGTTTCGCTGGTATCTAAGCCCAAAGTATTTTTCAGCCAGGAGCAGGAAAGTGCCGCCGAAGAAGCAAGACGAGCTGAAGAGGACCTCTGATACCTCTGGAACTGATTCATCCAACATCATCCAACTGTATCAGAAGATGACCATGTACTATAGTCATGACTATAGTATCATCTTGTATCTCCGTATTATCTCCGTATACTTGGGCAACAGGAAGCTGAAGCAAAAGCGGAGCAGTCGGCGCCTTTCGTGATATTTTGAGCACTAGCTGCAGTCGGATATGATCGCAGCGACGAGATTTGTTTGATACATTGGAAAGAGTTGAAAGACATGAAGACATGAAGACACAAAGCGAGTCAGATCACAAAGTAAAAGGATGTAATCATCTAAGTGCACTTGGAACATTTCTTGGCTACGATAATTTTGAAGATAGGACTGTCAGGAATGGAAGTTTGGCTTCGCCCCACTCGGAACATATTGCAAGATATTGCAAGTCATATATGAATCATTCTATGATCACTGAAAGGGTGACTGTCATGAATTCTGATTCTGGTACGGCAGTGGGAGATTGTTCAACACATGAGGTTGCTGCTTGAAGAGCAAAAAGAAGAGGAGGCGCAAATTCAGCAACTAATAGGAAGTCCTTGATTTGTCCAGTACTTTTCCATCCAAATCATTGAATGTGCTTGATAGATTCGATAGGATATTGATAATATTGATAGATATTTCAAATTTATTTCTATACTAACTTGTAAAATCTTGTAAATATGTTTTAAACATTGTAATGTTACAATGTTCATGTTCACATCATTTTTCACAAGTCGTTTCCCCTGTGTCCCAGGAGATCCGGATGGCCCGAATGGCCCAGCTGCATGGTGTGGGGATGCCTAGCATTGCCTGCCAGCGCCCAGGAGTCCAGGAGGGCCGTGAGCCAAGGCAGAGATAGACATCGACCCAACAACTGGAATCGGTGCTCCTGCCACATTTCGATCATTTCGGCACCGCGTGCAGTGCAGTGTGACACCGACACCATCATCTGTGTTGCTGATTGTGTTTTGCACAGAGTGGAGATGATTCGTTTTTTGGGCTTTTGATGTTATAAGACAGGTGTTACAATCGCTGGGGCACTTGCCATCATTTGGAGGAGCCAGCATTCAGCAAAAAAGACTGCGCTGCAAACCTTCAACTCAGTGAGTTTGCAAGAGAAGAACCTTCAAAATCGATCCTAAAAGACACAGCCACTGGTGCTCAACGTTTGTCAGACATCCTGGCAGGAGGCATAATTTCTTTCGATGAAATCCATTCGAAGGCACGAACCTATGATTTTCCATGGCTTGCAGGTCTAGGATGGTTCAGGAAGATGCCAAAGCTCAAGTACAGCAGTCGTCACTTTTGAGTCCATGGTACAATTACGATCAATTACGTACTAACCCATTGCAAGGAATCTATGTCTGGCTATGATGGCAGTTCCCAATTGGGGCAGGCTTTGAAAATTGATACGTGCTCTGATACAGGATCAAACAGGGAAGATGGCAAGCACCACAACTCCCTCCAAAGAATGACAAATTCGCGCGCAGTGTCGACAGTCACGCTGCGGAGCTCTTGACAAAGCATCAACAGCAGATAGTGACGGATAGTGCTGCTCGTGCAAGGTCAAGAGTCTTGCATTATTCTGAGTTACTTACCAGCTGGTTCTGTGTCAGAGCAAAACTTTTTTTTGTCAGTGCCATCTCTCATTTTTGTTGTTTTCTGTCATGTACCTTTTTTTGACATTTGGGGGTTGACGTTTTTTGTATTTATTTGTCATTTGTTTGTCATGTTTCTGTATATTTCTTTGTCATTTTGCTGTCATGTCTCGTTTTCTTTGCAGCCCGCCATTTGCGGCAGAGCCTAAAGATGTCGAAAAAAGTACTTTTCGAATCTTTTCGATACTTTTCCTCGTTTTTTGGGCCATGTTTTGGTCATTTTTTCCCAGCGCTTCAAGAGGACAGGTTTACCGAGTACGTTGTCACAAAGGCTATATTTGGCTGGAAGGCTAGCATTGGTCAATCTCACATAAAATACCTGAAAAGTGATGACATGTCGGAATAGACAGACACTCGTCCTAACTATACAGGTTGCATCCCTGATCTGTGCAGGGGTTAACCTCTTTTAATCTCTTTTATCTATTCAATATATTCAATGGCCAGCCTTGCGATTGCTGTAGCCAGTGCAACCTGTACCTGTAATTACCATCTTCTACCTCTCAACTTGTAACTTGCAACTAGCTCCAAAATTATTCTGTGAAAGGATCAATTTGTGTCAGTTTATTTTGGTCAAATTTTGGTATTGTTCAGGCAGTTGATTGCCTTTTCACCAGCCTTGTGGATAGGATCAACAGCCATCCCGAAAACAAGGAAACTTCGCCTAGTGTCTTTGTGCAAGCGACTGCACAGGACATCGGACAAACAGAAATTACCAAGACTTTGCAGCTAATGAAAGAATCACAAAAACAGTATGAATTCCAACGCATTCTTGATGTTTTTTTTCACGGGCTTTCCGCGGGCTTTCCACGGCCTTGATGGAAGCCAAAGGTTTAAACACAAAACGCAATTTTTGCCGTCCAAACTGCGATTTTCAGCCTTCACACGGCGATGTTGCATGTTTTTTTTGACTGTGGATGGATGGATGGTGCAGACCCTCCAAAACAATTTTGCGCATTCAACAGAAGCCTGATCATCAACTCAAGATGCCCCGTGTGACATCCCCTTATCCCAGATTCGTCAAGCTTCAGTTTTCGAAGCAAAGTATCATGCTCGAACTGTGTAAAGAAAAAAAACTTAAATGATCTTAAATGCTACAGGCAGGTTCCTGGTTCAATGTGGTGGTGGTGTTTTAAACTACGCTGGAAATATGGACAGCTGCACTGATTTTATGTGGACATTACCTTGGGGGAAAATCTGAGGGAGAGACGCGTGTATGTCAAACTTGGGGCGGTCGTGACACTGCTAAAAATCTACCATCTTACCAATTGCGGATTTTCTGAGATACAGCGCTGTGAACTTCTAAAATGAAACCATTTTCACAAAGGCTAGAATTTAACCTATAGCTGTTGTGAAAGGCTAGAATTTTTAAGCACTTGGACAAAGCATCAACAGCGGATAGTGACGGATAGTGCTGCTCGTGGAAGGTCAATAGTCTTGCAATAACAGTTACTTACCAGCAGGTGCTGTGTCAGAGAAAAACGTTTTTTTTGTCATTGCCTTTTGTCGGTTTTTGTCGTTTTCTGTCATGTACAATTTTTTGTCATTTGGGGTTGTCGTTTTTTGTTGTTTTCTGTCATTCATGTCTTGTTTTCTTTGCAGCCCGGCATTTGCGGCAGAGCCTGAAGATGTCGAAAAAAACGGACTTTTGCTCGAGTTTTTGGTAATTGTTTCGTCATTTTTCTGTAATTTTTTCAATTTTCCGTTTTTTTGGAGCCTGGCATTTGCGGCACGCAAAAATGACAGAAAAAAATGAATTACACACAAATTTAAACAAATACAGAAACATGACACACCCAGATGACAAAAAATGGTTAAACCCAAACGAAAACAAACATGACAAAAATGACAGAAAAATGCAAAATACATCAAAATATATCAAAATACTCATTTCAGGATTTCCAGGTTCTGCTGTCCCAGGTAACTCATAGGTCTTGCATGGCGTTTAGAATCGTCAGAGTGTACAGGAATTATTTTGATTGTATTTTGCAATTTGAGAGAAGCTGGCTTTCGCTTGTCCAGAAAGATTAGATCCAGCCACCTCCATAGTAGGCCAGAGGAAAATGACTGGAAATTGCTGGAAGCTGTGCGTTTGCTTGGTTTCTACCCTCAGAGTCTTTGTCAGAGATTTGTGGTTTAGACATGTCTTAGCTATGTACGAAGATCATACAAAATCATACAAAATCACTGCCTCCTCGAGACTCTGTGTATTCACGTGGATTTTCTTGTCATCCCTTGTAACAGGCAAGACTTGGCTACTCATAAAACAAGGTCTTCCAACCTCTGCCAGTTTGCCATCACTCCATTCTGATGACCTGGGCGAAGCTTGGCTCCCGGCCTTCGACCAACAATGACCAGCAATATGTCAGATGGAAATTTGCTGAAAATCGACTGATAATCTGTGTGCTCCAGCTACTCCTTCAACTTTTAGTGGGACGCATGCCAGATTCAAAAGGACTCTCAGCCCCCAGCCAAACCACCTACAATATTTGTGGAATATTTGTGGAGCAGTTCTCTTGATGCTGAAAAATGCACTATGAAGCAATATGGTTCGAACACATTTTGCAAGGACTTTTTCCGTCTGAGAGTTTAAGATGTTCCGAGAACAGGCTGCAAAACCATAGCCATAGGCCATAGGTGAGTTCAACGTGTCCACTAGCTTGCCCTTTGCAATGGCGAGCAGGAGCTTTGGTTATTCTTGATCATTTTCCGCACATCAACTGAACTCGATTCGCACTACGTTCCTAGACGGTATTTCCAAGTGATTTCTTGGTGAACAAGTACAGCCATTGAGCAGCATGACATCCAGGAGACGCCTTGGATTTCCTTTGCACAGCTCGGCTTGGTTCTTATCTTCACAAGCAGAGTTGATTGGACAACGGCAGGATGCATTAGGAAAGTGAGAAAGGCTACTAGGTCGCGAGGGAATGAAATGGATCAAGTCGAGACGGAGACGGTTGACTTCAGCATTTCAAGGAGTTTCAATCAATGGGGGTGACGGATGAGTCAAGCAACTCTGTATCAAGACAATTCAAAACAGATCATTAAGGTCATTAAGATCCATTAAGCGACATTAATCAACATTTAAACAACGTATTTATTTGGGGCAATGAAGGAATCTATCCATATCCATCACACCATTTCTGCTGTGTCACCCACAGGTCGCCTTGGTGGCCTTGGTGGCCTTGGCACTGGGATGCTTCGCATCCAGGGTTTTCGTTCAGGCGGACAATTTTGGGTGTGACCAGTGTGACCCTGAAAGGTCAGTTGGAAGATCTTTGAATAGGTTAGAATGACTTAGGATTTATGAATATGTTAGAATATAATATATGCCCGGAATGGTTGACATGAGAATTGAAATTGATAGTGGGATGTTGATGGATTCTTGGCATTCCAGCTCAGCTTGTAGCACATCAGTCAAGAGCCATTAATTAGAGCCATTCATGAGCAACAATCAATTGACAGGACAACCCCAACCTTTAAGTTCTCAAAGTTTCCAGCAACACGCAAGGATGGTATCACTCTCTCGCTTTCTTTCCAAGTAGAGAAAAGACTGGCACCGTACTCCACGCATATAATATAGAGGACGCCTAGCACAGGCCCCTTTTGTACAGGAACCAAAAAAAGTATTTGATGGACTTTCATCAAGCACAATACGGCATCCCCCGAAACTTGCTGAACCATGACTTTCTTGAGATCATAGAAGCTGCCCATGTCTTCCTCAGTTGCCATGGCCCTGCGTCGAATGCGAATTTTTGCCCAGCAAGTGCAGGGCAAAGGGAACGCGTGCAAGAGGCGCAATGAATGGCAGGATAAGATTCTGGAATACTTCTAGAATGATGTTTCTTCATATCTGTTCACTTTTCATGTCTATATAATAGTTTTCTCTTCAGGACACTGGCTTCAACACTGTGGGCTTTTTTTGAGGTCTTTGCGCAGCGTGGCGACAAGTTCCAGCATCTCAGATCCGCAGGCGCGAATATCATCGAATATCATCTTGTTGTGCTGACAATTGTAGAAGGAAGAAACATTGGACATCACCCTGAGTTCCGTTGCTTTCGGTCGTCTTTGTTCCTACCTGGGTTGAAGTTAGATTTTCACTGCAAACAATTGGCGCAACACTGTACCCCTATAGATTCTACATGATTCTACTAACAGGAGGACCGATTCTACTAACAGGAGGACCGGGCAGCATGGCCCCTCTTGAGAGTCGAGCAATCCGAGGCATACAAGCTCCCATCAAGCGGATCCCATATAGGTCCAGTCGGCGAGGTCAGAAGCCCAGAGACCGGGGAGAGACGACATGAGACGACTCTTGTGAAAGGAGGAAGGTATTGAGAAAAACCTCAGGGAAATCAAGCATGCTCTCGAAGAACATTCATAAGGTCACTAATTACTTTCTGATGCTGCAGACTGGCTGGTATCTACCGGTATACCATACTGTTCTACAACAACTCCCCATGTTTATGGGGCACTAAAACCTTTCCAAATTTCATTATGCATTGCATGCATTTTTGATCATTTTTGTGTCTTGCTGGGAACAGGTTGTTTGGGCTTCTGAAATTGTAGCAAATGAGCGTTGCGATTCAATCCGAAACTAGCTATTCCTGCCTTGTATATGGGCTTATGGAGGAGTCGGGTGATAACATGAAATATAGAAGGTGAGCCTTCCGCAGACACAAACGGTTGGAATTGTTGAATAGCGCTGGAAATTTCATGATACACAGACGAAGCCGCGCCAGCCATGGATATATCAATATAGAATCAAAAGAAGAGAATGAATTGAATGAATGTGAAGTACATGAAGATCGTGAAGTTTCAACATTTCCAGCAGGCTGTGCTTCCACAACTCTTTGTTCCTTTCCTTGTCTTTCCTGGGTGATGAACAGCCCGCAATTCCGCACCACTGACAGGCTCGGATCAAGCTTTCGGATTTGGATTGGAAGACAAGACTTTCATCAAATCAGTGTCTCGTCATATTCTGGCCATCAATGCAACGGCAATCAAAGACACCAGGTTTCAGACATGCTGCAGTGGGGGAGACCCTTTGATTCCTATGATTGATGAGAATCCGAGGTATTTGGTTCTGCGGCAAAAGGCAACAGAGCCAGGATAAACGTTTTTGACATGCTATGTTGGTGGTGTTCAGCCTGAATCTCTTTGAATCTCTTTGAAACAATTTGTCACGGTGGCATAGCTCCATGTCACGATGTATCAGAACAAAATAGCCTGGCTGCAAGGACACCGCTTATTATTCCCAGATGGTTTTGATGATCATGTTGAAGAAGGCAACGCGTCCATGATGACTTGGCCGTTTGTTCATTCTAAGATGGCCATCAAATTATGTTGTGATTGCGAGGGCTTGATAGATTTGATAGCACGCCTCATTCATCTTGGTGTCTCATCTCTCACTATGGGATAAGGTGTATACTTCTGCGCTGGGTGTTTAGCAGCTGGAAAGAAGCAGCCGCTGTGACTTGTCCGGAACTGGACTATTCCTCTGTAGACACTTTAGGTGCAACCGGAGTGAAAACAATGTTTTTTGATGTTCATTTCGGCATGCGTTGTACTACTCATTTGCCAATGTTTGTCTACATTCCATGAAGAAAACAAGAGCCACCCCTGGGTGAGCAAGTGCACGCGTGGCAGCAAACGGAGACTGTCGTTCTTCGGCTCCTTCTGACGCGCTGTTACTAGATTGTCTTGCTTTGTTGGGGCAAAGCAGAATGGAGCCGTCCGCGAGCAAGGTATACTAGTGAAATGAAGTTCGATTGTGGCTGTGGTTGGCCAGGATTTTGGACGAATGCCCCTCGGCCACATTGAGATGATGTCGTGTGACCAGTTTCATCCAGTTTGTAATCTGCAAACCTCGAAGGCAATCCGTCCCTCAGGTCACCAACAATGTCTTTGAGCTGCAAGATGCAGACGGACACCGCAACTTGCACCAAAAGAGGCTCTAAGTATCTCATCCTTCACAGATGTCAAGGACCCAAGTAGTGTGTTTTGACGCGTTTTGACACTGTTCCCTGAAGTTTCATTCCAATTGCATGGATACCATCCTGCTTGAAGCGGCATTGCTTGCAAGTCAACGCGTATCAGCTCTGGACACATGCACTTCTGAGGTTGTGAGATTTTGTGTTCGAGCTGTCATGGACATTTGGGACATGTTTTCCGTGGAGAAGGTTTTGGTTTCCCCACAGATGAGCGCCATTGCGTGAATTCCATGAGTGCCTTTGCCGCCTTGGTGGGATGATCCAACTGATAGCCACTGAAGGTCACAATCTTTGCAGTCCGTTTCTTTGAGCCCAGGTTTGGCCTTCATGCCCAAAGGTAGCGAAGAAACCGTTCTTCCGACCTATCAGGGACCAGTTTTCGGTTTCTGAGTCCTCCACTTGGAATCGTTTCGGCCGCTGTTGGCCCTGAGAAAAGTGCGTCAAAGCTTGAGGGAGCAGAATGATGCTCGGATGCTCAACATAGGACTTCAGATCTAGTCATAGGACATCAAAGGTTGCAGCAAGTGGCTGGCCATGAACAATGGTTAACATGGCTATATAACCTAACGTTTAAAATCTTGTTGATTCCGCACAGGCTTTCGGGAGTCGGCGGGATCGAGCCCGTGTTTTCCGAAGGCCTGAAACTGCCAGTGGGCAAGTTGCTACAGGTTGGTTCCCTCATGAACACCTTTGTACACGTACTAGTAGGAAACCACAGTAGCCCTTCAATCACATTTTTGTTCTAGGGCCTAGAGCTGAGCAGACGATGCAAGGACTCAATGCAGGGGGCATTTCCAGGCCATTTCCATTCAATGTGTAGGTTTGAAATGACATAACAGATATATGATATGACAGCTCAAATCATGACCTCTGATGCATCAAATGTATTCAAATGTCAGGGCCGAAGAGGCGGCAGAGGAAGAACAGGTGCTGGTGATCGCTGTCATTTCAGATCCTGATGCGTTGAGATCTCAATGACCCCGGAAATCAAGTGCTTTCAAGGGGAGGAATATGAAGCCATATAGATATTATACGTATATGGATATTGGATATTGGATGCTATAGGTTGCATGATTGGTCGAAGTTGGTCCAAAGCAGGACACAACGAACCTCGAGCTCTTCCGACAGTCCCTCATTCAAGGTGCGCAATTCAACGAAAACGCTGGGTGCAGAGATTTGGCAACAGGCCGTATTAGGTCTCAATGGATTTTGCGGACATGCCATGCTGCAAGCCCCCGATCTGGGGATTGGTTGATCTTCAACAATGTTTTTCCCACTCAGCCAATCTCAGCCATCATGCCTAAAGCAGCTGGTTGTTTTTTGGAATGGCAATGAAGGATGGGGCGCTGGAGAGATTGGACGCTCATCAGGCTGGGTTCACAGGCCTTTCTTCATGCAGATTCTGAGAAGTGAAGCACTGGCAGATTCAGCTGACTGGGCGGAGCTTGTAGAGCCGGTATCAAACTCAGAAATCTTTGCCAGTCGCACTTGTCAGTTGCATATGCTGCATAGTTTCATCCCACAATCACAGAACATCACAGAACTATGTAATAAACTGGTGCCAAGGCAGCCGTTCGGGCTGGAGACATTTTGCTAGGAGATCCTGCCAGGTGCAGTCTTTGTGCTTCGTGGCAAGCTATTTAGCTATTTGTTTCTAGCTCGAGTGTTGCGAACCTCTGAGCAACAAACAAATCCCATCCTACACAGATTACATAGTCAGCTTTTCAACCTGGAGAAACAATCGATCAATTTGTGAACGTGGAGAGACGTTTAGCATCGTTTAGCCATTTGGATCCATTTGGTAGGTTCTTCAGTGAACAAACTTCGCCGGCGTTTCGACGGATCGGATTACAGGCAGTTGAAGTGTTCAGAATCTCGAGCTGGAGATGTTGTGCAACGCACTGCGGAAGCATTGTTTGAACATGTCTGAATGAACTGTATTGTTGATTTGTCACCTGACACCTAAGATTCTACATGCAATTTTTGCGTTATATTCACTACATTATCTGCAAAGTGTTTCCCTCCCATTCTGTTTGGTCCAGGGTGGTATACCAGCTGACTACCCACGGCGTGAGCGCCTGGACAGCCTGGCAGGTTTAGCCGTGAGTGTTGGATGTTGTTTTTGACGCATGTGCAATGATGCCGACAGAGATACTGATACAGATGCTGATAGACATTTTGCATAGTGGCACTATGTTGCACTATGTTCCACTACATACTTCTCAAAGGTTTCTGTGTCACTGGACTTGGCAGCGCTATTTGCCGGTCCTTCTCCTCACGGAAGTAGACAAGGACAGCGTGTCGTTGGGGGATGCAGTCGGAGTCGTAGGCGGGATGACTTGAGCTTCCCAGGATGCTGGGACGGCGAAAGGAGTCGCTTGGCGTGCAATGACTAAAAGCGAAGCAAATCCTAATATGATTCTACATACATCTACAAATAAGATTCTAATAGATTCTACAAATATTCTACAAGTGCTTTTACCAGCCACAGTGTGATTAGAGAGTGTCAATGCTTTTGAAGCACATCCAAATTGAAAACCTTTCTTGCAGTGTTCGATTCTTGAGACCATTGTCCTTACTCAGTGGTCCGAACTGAAGGTCTGGTTGACCTTGCGCACTGGTCAGCTTCTAGGCGCCATGAGCACTTTGAAACAGTTGGATCAAGTTGCAGCAGGCATTTGGGATATTTGGGCTGTGTTTAGCACCACTGCATCGGCCAGGCGACTTCATCAATTTTTTCCATAGCAGGTCAGCACCTTCAAGGACACCATAGGACACCAATAGCACCAGAATCCAGAGTCAGTGCAGGTAAATTCCTTCAGAAACTTGACAGATTCCAACAGATTGGAATTGTGGCGGAAAGCATCAGAAAGCGATTCCACACTGATTTCATATTTCCGGCTGTGTTGTTCTCAACCACAATGTGTTTCCATTTTGAGCTCGAGATTTTGCTGCTTTGGCAATCTAGGCCCTTGCTGTACGGGGGCCCAACACAATCAAACAGCAAGATCCTCAAGACTCAAGACAGTCCTGCTGTTTGCTTTGTGTCACAAAGTCGCATTGCCCACCAGTGTAGAAAAAAAGTAGGATGCGGCAGAGCAGAGGTGACAAAAGTCAAGAGGGTTTTGAATAACATTCTTTCATCCTGACGAGGTGTAACTATGGTACATCCTTACCCGGAGGCCAGGCAGTAGAAGAGTATAGCTGGGTTTGCGCTGGCGGTGAGGGCAGCAGCACACGCATAGCAAGCACATTTCTGGAATTGAGCAATAATGGTCAAGTATGCAGGTGGGCACCGGTGGGCACGAATCTATGTAAAGAGGATACAATCTTGATGTCAACGTTGTTTGTTGATGTTGTATAATGTATATTCACATTATTTGAACTGCCACATGGGTTTGGCGGTGCAGGTGCCAGGAAGCAAATTGCTTTCCGAAGGCCTTTACGTGGGCGGATCCTTTGAAGGTGCACAGGCCGGGGCGTTCAGCATGGCATGGTCACATATGGTCACTACCCTTGGTGATTTGGGATGGCTTGGGCGGCTTGGGATGTTGCTGGGAGGCCTGGGTGGAAGAAGGTGAAGGTTCCTCTTTGCGAATCCGCTTCTTCCTGAACCATATCCAATGGCGACAAGGCTCTGTCAAAGAGCCTTCTAGCTGCCCCAAGATGGACTGATAAACATGCAGAGTGTGCACGACTGTCATGACTCATGGCTAGACCAGACATCAACCCCCAGACAAGTAACACGGAAGCAGCAACGATGCCCCGCGTTGAATTCAGGTGAACTGGCTGCTGAACTTGCACCTGGTGAGAATACCTGGTTGCCAGTGCCAGATTCCCAAAGACACTGGAAATCAAGACTCAATTTGTCAATGCCGTATGGATTCAACCAGATCCTTCAAAAATACCAGATCAAACACACCATGATAGTTCAAGATCAACCAAGGAGATGTTCAGTGGATGTGGTCCTCTCAGAGGTTCAGCCTGGCTTCAGTAGTTTTGTTGAGGGTTTTTTAGAGCAGCATAGCTAGCATAGCCAGTTTCTTCATATTGGCTAGATTTGTACCTTGATTCGATGGCTTTGGCTCGACGTTTCAGGTCACATAGACGATTGAGATCGATTGAAGCTTAGAATGATCATCCACCATCGTGCACTTTCTTTGGGACCCGCTTTGAATGTAGAGATCGAGATTTTGAATTCAAATCATAAAACCTTTGAAACTGTATTTCAAGGTGGTAAAAAAACTCACCACAAATTGGGACCATTGGGACCATTGGGACCGGTGGGGCCCAGCCAAAGACTTGTGATGCTTAGCCTTGCAGACCGACGAGATTGATGCAAAGCCCCTGTGGGTAAAGGCACATCTGCCGGGAAAATGTTGAGACTTTGTCAGGCATGTGGAATATAATTGGTGCATATTGGTGCATTGCTTCGCAAAGTCATGTCAAATTTTGTGCCAGCAGACAAGAGATGCACAGTGCCAAGCAATGAGAACCTTTGACATTTACATGGTACGCATTTGTCCAGGTTTGTTGTTGCTTTATACATTTGACAACCCAGCTCTTGCACTGCTAGGCTTGAAAGAAATGGGAGAATGCTCTGAAATGGATTTGGACTCTTTTTTTTCTGCCGGATGATACTCCTTGATTTGAACTTGTACCAATAGGACTGTAGGACCTTGACTTGAATAGCAGTTGCAAGTGGATGGAGCTGGATATCAGGTGGCAGAACTGGCAGGTGGGAAGCTTGAAGAGCTAGGACAGGTTGCCTGGGTTGCAACTCTGATCAACGGCCTTAAGATCTTGAAGATCCAGGTAACCGTAGAAAACCTATTCTTATTCTGTTTGTGGGTTGATACAAAACGACCTAAATGTTCAATGGGATCCAACTATAGGCCCTATAGGCACTACATTACTACTTTTTGTGATACTTTGAGTAGACTGCTGAAGATCACAACGACCAGTGACCATCCCACTATCCGCTCCCTACTTTTTCCCATGTTGCGATGCCGTGGCGAATCTTGGAGGACGGGCTCATGATTTGATGTGAATCCTGACCGCCACAAGATGCACAGGATTAAAAGGATCAATTGCACCAGTCAGATTTCCATTATGTTCCATTGATTCAGCACGATTCAACACCAGCCGATTCCTCCCAAGTTCTGTTTTTTTTTCTTTTTTAAGGAGTCGTTGCCGAAGCAGGTGTTTCTTTTGTGCCCTTGGTCATTCATCACTTTGGGAGGATTGGGAGGTTTGCATTTTGATGCAAGTTGAATTGACACTGCCAAATCTGAACATGTATTGTCACAGCTGGCTGACAGCTTCTGTACTGTACATAATTACTCTCCACCCACCACAAGCTCTCGGAATGAAAGAACACACTGTAGTCATAAAACTAAGCTCTGTTCGCTGCAGGACGCTACTGATGTTTAGAAGCTTAGATTTGTATCACTATGTAGCATGCTCTCAACTACTGTGCAGCAAGGTTTCGACGTAATTATTAAACATTGCAACTTTTGCATCCTTTGAATCGGTTGTGATAATTTGTGGATAGACCTGGAGAGACATGGATAGACGATTTACTAGTTTGACATTTTGTGAAAACACGAGATCTCGCTCTTCTTGCCGCTTCTTGCTCCAAGTTTGCCATGGCTACGTGTGGAGTGGCTCCAGGGCCAAGCGCCCACAGCTGCTCATCGAGATGCCATTGCTCAGGCCTATCTTAATAAAAATTGAATCTCTATGATTCTACTGTATATAAGGGCTGCCGCCCCTGCCGCCGACCCCGGTAAAGAATCGGGGATTGCTGGTGGCCATAAAACGATGTGGGAAAATACGATGATCAACTCTATTTTTTTGGACTTTGCAACTGTTCGAGAAAATTAAACAATATCTGACAAAATATACCTGACGCAGATGACTTCTAGGCCTTGGGCAGATGCCGCAGTGTTCCAATTTCTTCAATGGCTGGTGAAACAGGCAAGAGCCGTGTGACGAGAAATTTTGGCAAATGCATCATCACATGCAGGATCATGCACGAAGGGCTATTATGTCAGTAACTGGTGCAGCTTTCGGATAAATTGCAGTTAGGTGCTGGCTGCATGACGAGACAGTTGATAAGAAGCTGGCTCTGAACCCAACAACACATCTATGTGCATTTGGGCCGAGAGACATAAGACCAAATTGCCAAAAGCTATCATGACAAGAAAGCTTCAGCTTAGTTGGTGCCATAAGATAGCTACACAACTTTTTTCTGGATTGAAGCTATTCTATAAAATGCATAGCCCTTATCATTTTTCCACCTTTTTAAGAGCTGCTGGCTGCTGCTAGCTGGCTGCTAGCTGCTGCACTGCTGCCGCTGCTCTTACTGCTACTGC
>Ga0126342_10006281_pt1 | contig 21035 bp, 18 predicted proteins | sample Cyp1metagenome_FD_92528 | JGI IMG/M metagenome (GOLD analysis project Ga0126342, IMG submission 92528) | Coral microbial communities from Lord Howe Island, Old Settlement Bay, Australia - Cyphastrea 1 metagenome | ecosystem: Host-associated > Invertebrates > Cnidaria > Coral ...
CTGAAGAAAAGAAAAAGTAGAATAGTAGAAGTAGAAAGGCACAGAAGTACAAAAGCAGAGAAGCAGGGAAAACAGAGAAGCAGAAAAGCAAAGAAGCAGGAAAAGCAAAAAGCAGAAAAGCAGGAAAGCAGGAGAAGCAGAGAAGCAGGGAAAGCAAAAAGCAGAAAAGCAGAGAAGCAGGAAAAGCAAAGAAGCAGAAAAGCAGAGAAGCAGAAAAGCAGAGAAGCAGGAAAAGCAGAGAAGCAGAAAAGCAGAGAAGCAGAGAAGCAGAAAAGCAGAGAAGCAGAGAAGCAGAAAAGCAGAGAAGCAGAGAAGCAGAAAATCAGAGAAACAGGAAAGCATAGAACCAGGAACCCCAAAAAAAAAACCTGCCGCGGAAAAAAAAAAAAAACAAATAGCCCTCCTCTTTTTATTGACAGCTAACTGTTTTTTCAGTTCTTGACGTGTCTTATGACCTGCCGGTATCAAGTTCTTTTGATACACGCTCAAATGGGTGGCGCTACGAGTGGCCGCCATCCACGTCAAGATAAAAAAAAAAAACACATGGCATCACATTATTCATCGTCGTGGTCAGCATCATCATCAGCAGCAGCAGCATCATCATCATCATCATCATGACCTGGGGAGGTGTATGGAGCATACAATGCACAGCAAAGAAATGCACCATAAGCCTGGAATCCACTGCTATGAAAAGCAAAATAACTTGTTGGTAGACAATTGTTATGGATGTCTATCCCCCGAAATGAACTTTTGACTCATCCCTGAATGCAGTACGACCAATAGTCTAGGGTGTGGCCTGCTGTCAAACTGAGATGTCAACAATGTTGCATCCTCGAAAAAAGTCAGAAGTATGAGCTCAGTTGACAAACAAGCTATCATCCAACAATGGAATGGCCAGTTTCCCAATGTTTCCCAGCAATTGAGGCACTCTTGGTGCCCAGATCTGCCAGGCTAGCGCGTGTGGGGCCGAAGGTTGATTGGATCAGAAACTGGGCATCTTTCTGCAGTTCGGGCGAGGCGGACACGTAGGGCGTGGTGGTGGTGGTGGTCTTGCACTGGGAGTAGTAGGGGCCACCATACACACACCACCAACCTGAGTGAACCCAGCGGAGAAAGATATTGGTTCATCCCACATACAATATCGAAACGAAAAATATATTTGAAACCACCGACCAGCAACCAGGCTCGCAGCAGGTTGCCCCATCGTAATTCATACCCCCGCACTTCTCATAGCGTTTCTTGCACTCCACCGAAGCCGTGGTCGTGGCAGTCGTCACACCCGAAGTCGTGGAGGCCGTAGTCGTAGTTGTTCCAACGGTGGTGCTGGGAGTAGTGGCTGCAGTGGTGCTTGCAGGTGTTGTAGTGGCCACAGTAGTGGTGGTTGCTGCTGTGGTTGTCGCCACGGTGGTGGTGGTCGTAGCCACCGTGGTGGTTGTCACCGGGGTTGTTGTGGTGGTGCTGGTTGAGCTGACCTGGCCGCACAGCTTCATTGCTTTGGAAACTAGCCATTGGAGAACATGAAGCCCATGGAATCCACATCACAACTCACAAGTAAGATGACTCTGTGAAAATGCGTGGAAGTGAAGTGATTCAAGTGATGACAACAACTGGAAACTTCACGTTCAAGTCACTGCAGAGGATTGCGTTGTTTGCTGCGTGGTAGTCGTGATGCTGCCAGCAGTGGTCGTGCTGTTCGGAGGCTTGCAGCCCGAGTAGTATTCATTGTCGAAAACGCAAATGTCACCATTTTCGCAGCACCTGAATAAGGACACACGGGAGGGGCATATACCCAGCGAAGAAAGTCAAGGGCATCAAAAAGACTAGGGCAAAATGACTCATGACAATTGTTCTCCCAGCCATTTGTTGATATTTTTGAGGAATGGGTTACATGTTGTTACCCCTCCTTCGCAAGGGTACTGGTTTGGCTACAGGATGTGAATCCCATCCATTCTCCGTCCATTGCGCCTCGGGCCATTCCAATTGCGACCTCCACACTGCCGGTAGCGCGTTGCAAACTCCGTTCCCGGGGCGGTGCAGTCCAATGGGACTGTGGTGGTGGTTCCAGTGGTCGGCCGGCACTGAGAATAGAACTCGTTCTGCACGATGCAATCCCAGCCATAAATGCAACAGGTTTTTCCAGTGTAACCCTTGCCACCACACTGATCATAGCCTTTGCGACATTCTTTCGCGCTGGTTGTTGTGGCTTCAGTGGTTGTGACCGACTCTGTGGTTGATGCCATTGTCAACACCGTGGTGGTGGTTGTGGACTCAGTTGTGGTCATGGTAGTGGCCGTTGTTGACTCCGTAGTCGCTGTGGTGGATGGGACTGTCCCAGCGGAGTACTTCAGACACTTGGAATTAGACAAAGGTTTCACAGCCTCAATTCCTTCAGGGCGCACCCACACTTCGCCTCAGTGACACAAGCTGCATAGAACTCCGAGGGGATGCTAAATCTGCCATTGCCAGTATGTTCAATAATATTTCATGGTCAGCTGGCTTAAACCCCTATATGCCACCTGCAGTTCACCTGTTTCCGACATCGCCAAGTGGCAATGGGTTCCGGCAAACTCAATGCCTTGGCATGCGGCCTCCTCTCTGCAGCTTTGCTTGCACTCATCGATGCTGCCGGTGTTTTCCATCACCTGCGGCAAGGATCCAGCCGACCCCGCTGCCCGATGTCACCATGTTCCTTTTGACCATGCGGCCATGCGGCTACGAATCCGAACTACTTCCCGGAAAACAATGTTTTGTTGGCAAAAAGAGAGTGCTGCAATCCCGAACAATGACCACCTGACCACCCGGACATCTGTTTTTGTTCCTTGGGGCCACATTGGATTCAAATACCCACCTCCGCGGCCCCTTGCCCTCTCGATCTTGTTGATAATATGGTGGCAGGCAGCAAGCATTGGTAAATCCAATAGAATGAATTTAAAACCCGGTTGGGTATGGTTTGTAACTGGCCGCAAATGATCAAATGGTAAAATTGAATGTGGTTTGTGGTTTGGGGTTTTTAACATGATGATTGCAACTCAATCGCTCACTCTTGATTGATTGAGACTCCAATGATTGACTTCCCTATTCATTGGATGGTAAATTGTCAATGACAGTACGAACTGGAGGGTAAATCCCCATTTTAAGAGTTGATATCTCATTTTTTTTGTGTTTAACTGATCTTTTCTGTACCCCGTTTTGTGGGTAGCTAGAGGTCCAATGAACAACCCCCCATCAAAGTCACAATATAAATATATATATATATACCATCAATACCCAACAATGGCACTTCACCACAGTCTCCAGCCCCCGTTTTTCGCCTTGAAGTAAGCGGCTTGGTTATCGTTGACATGGGCCCCGCGGCAAGCGGCCTCGGCGACCAAGGGATCTGCCTGGTAAAATTCCAGGCGGTAGCAGCTGTAGCCCGGCGCTGCCGTAGAAGATGCGATGGCATCCTGGGTATGGTAGAACTGGAAATGAATCGTGAGCACCAAAAACCTTTGGATGTAGGCCTCAAAACGTGAATCCTTGGACTTTAGTTGATTGTACATGATTTAAGCTTCAAAAAATGAAGTTGAAGCCTTGAAAGTTAGGGTTTGACGGACAAAAATGTGCATTAGCCATCCAGAAACGGGATTCACAACCCAAATATCGAGATTGAACAATCAACATGCTGAGTTTGATCATAGAGGTTTGACCGCCCCAACAAAGTGGCTTATACCTTCTTCAATCAAAACCTAGCGATGGAAGATCATGGTCAAGAGGAAAGTGATCTCCACCTAGGCCCTTTCTATTGCCAATCTGGATCAAAGGTGATCAATATTTTCTGGCTGGTGATGTCAAATATCTTTTCATGCGATCATCTGGATTGCTTTCCCCGTGCAAAATTTGGAGTGGCTGAACCCATGGTTTGAAATACTATATACTATATACTTCAAGGACCACCAAGATCACGTCAATTTTAAACTTTTTAGAAGGTAGCTAGCTCCCCACCAAAACAAGCAGCAAGTAAATGTCAACCATCTCTCTCTCTTTCTCTCTCCCCCTCCCGCTCCAAGAGTCGGGTCGAGTCAACAACTTGCAAGTGCCCCCTACACCTTCAAACTCAATGCCCTTGCAAGCTGGAGTTGTCACACACTGCAGCTTGCACTGAGATATTGTTTGGATTCCCTGCTGCACCACATCCAAATCGCTTGTGCCTGCACACAACTCAAGTGAAGTTGAAGGCAGTCCACAGTACAGCAAAAGAGGATCAGCATGAGAAGATTTAGTTGATTTTCATCAATGTCATACGCTCTCTCACCAGAAAGGGCTGGAGGAAGTCGCTTTGACATCAGAAAGTCCCCCAACTTCCCCTTGGGATTTTGGAGCCTACCCAATTTCCAGACGAACCCGTTCTAGTGTGTGTGTGTGTGTGGATGTGTGTTGATGGTATCAAGACTGTTCCCATTACGATGGATTTTGCTTTAGACAAAGCTGCTATATTTTGATATCAATCAGATTGCACAGGAGATCCTCCAGGAGAATTTGAAGCCGGTGAAATATCCAGTCCATACAGTGTTGGTCAAGTCTGTTGAGTTATACCTATGGAATTCCATTAATGATATCCAGTTAAGTTGAGTTATATATATATATCCTATTGAAGGCCATTAATAATCATCAATAGTATATCACCATGATATCACCATCGTGGTTGGTTCTCCATATCTCCCCATATCTTGGCCTTCACAGCGTCGGTCCAGGCCACCATCCACGGCTTCGAAGAGGGAGGGCTGGTAGCTCCAGCATTGAAAGTTCTCCAAGGGGATGGAGGCCTGGATGCCTTCGGGCCTTGGTCAAAACATGTCACCTATGAAATTACCAGATGAATCAGATGATTGGGGGGATAATATCCTTTTTCACCAGCAATTTGAGGGTACCTCGGGTACCAGGGTCTTTGATCCAGAACCACATCTGACTGGTGATTTTGGTCACCTGCACAGCCTAAAAAGCTGGCGAATGCACCGCGCCTGGTCCAAACCTCGCAGCGTGTGCCACTGAATTCAACGCCTGGCCATGGAGGGTGAGAATGATGAGTTTTGGTTGCGGTTTTTGTTGTTATGGATACACTGTCACTGTGGTTTGGGATCATTCTCTCCCTTTCTAAGACAAAGGCTTGTTCTTAGATTCTATGTTTACTCGTGCCTTTGGTTTAGTATGGTTCAGCGTTCAATTTCGGTTGCAGTAGTCATCATTCTTTTCGTCCGTCTTGACGTATTTTTTCTTTCGTCGTCATCATCACCATCATCACCATCATCACCACCACGAAAATATATCTTATGTGACTTATGTGTTTACATGTGTTTTTATTGGTCGCCCTCCCAGCTAGTAGCCTACCAGCTAGTGCCCCAGTTCTCAGCTGTGCAGATTCAAGGCCCCAACTTGGCCCCACGAGTCCTGAGCAGTTGGAATGCTTCAGGCATTCATCTTTGCACAGGTCGATAGATGGAATGCCTCCCGTGACCGCGAAAGGACCCTGCCAAACACGGGAGGTAACTTCAGCAGATCAGCCGATCATCACTCTGAACGAGAACTGGATTCAAAACCTCGATCGAAAACGACTTAAGTTCATTTCTATCACATGGTGATCATGGTGGCAAAATTCTTAGTAGCTCCTCGGCTTTCCAGTGTTTTCTGGGAATATGGATATCCATAGCTCTTTAGCTCTGTGGCTCCCTCCTAACCACCAGCCCCGCCTGAGACCACGCTGTAGTAACTGGCCTGGTTGTCATGGCTGGTCGCTCCACGGCAGGCTCGACCGTCTCCCCCATCCACGGGATACCAGTCGTAAGGCACCCCCGGCACCACCATGACATGCTGACGCGGGGATTTCCTAGGCCACCGTGAGACTACCCAATGTGCACCTCCCAAGGTGAAATACAAATGGTGGTTGGATGATATACTTTGATTATCTTAGATTTATCTGCATGTCCCTTATTGCGGGCTGCTTTGTGAGGTTGAGTTTGAAACTTGGCATTCCTACAGAGCGGATCAAAAGCTACCCAGGCAGCAGTGTCCACTTTCCCTCCAGCCCACATGGCTGCCAAATTCGAAAAACCGTCTGGCAAAACCGTCTGGCAAAGCCTAAAGGCGCAAGACTTCATGGTACAGTGATGGGCTGGGCAAGTTCTACGAGCAGCTATCACAAGCCCCACTTATGCACCGATGAGCTGGTGTTCAAACCCAAATCAGAGCTGGTCTCCGTTCATCATTGAAGGTGGCCGTATCAAAGCAGCCAAGCTTCTGCAGGAGCCCCACCCCAGCTGTACACCCGTTGCAAGTTTTCTCAGCTGTTGCAAGGTGCAGCAGCCATAAAACCAGCAAGCTGGTTTGAATTGATCGTGAAGTAGCAGCCATCGAGACAGCCACCCTTGGACTCGAGGAGAAGAGCGCGAGGACGCTTGAGCCACTAACGCTGCCAAAATTCGATGCCCGACTGCCAAAATCCGCTTCCAAAAACTGGGGAGATGGTTTCAAACTTCAAACCCCAATAGAAAAAACCATACTGGTCAGCACACCCAGTAAAATCATCAGATTTCGCAAAGGCTGTGTTTTGACATTTGATCACTGGGGCAGCCAGGCCGAAGGCACGTGGGCTGACCGGAGGCGACGAAAGGCGGGGACACCAAATGCGTGTTTTTCCCGCTGCCAAAAATGGGAATGGCTCAAAAATGGAGTATTGATGGAGTCATTGTCTGACTAAACCAGGGATAATTTACACGATAATTTCTTTGGATCAAGAATCTTGAGCTCTAGCCAAATGAAACGCCAAATGTTAGTGTTCCCATTCAAACTGCATCCACTTTGAGCACTGCATTCTGAGCCACGGCCACTGGTGTCAAAGAGAGGTAAAATGCTGTCGAGTAAATATCTTGAAACTATCGTTGTTTTTTTGACGAAAAGGTCGCGTTCGGATTTCGGCCCTTCACCCAAACAAAAAAGGAAAACTGTTCGGATGGATCAGCTCGCGGCGTATCGCCCAAAACATTTGGCACCACATCCACATCATCATCATCAGCATCATCATCATCATCATCATCATCATCTCAGGATATCTCGTGTCCTCCCTTCAACTCCCAACCCCAAACCTCCCCAGCTCCACATGCAGGGCAGACGCTTTGTGGCTTGTGACACTTCCTGGCCAGGAAGGGACCAAGGCCCGTCGGGTAGGCGCGAGCATGCCTTCAAAGGATGCCACCTCCTTTCACCAAAGGGCTTGCAAGTAAAAAGCATGCCTGACCGAACCTAAGCATTCTTGACTTCACTTCAGGCTACCCCATAAATCTCCACTACCCTGCTCAACTTCCGTAAACACAAAGCCCAGCCGAAAGTTGGAGACTTAGCAATAAATGAAGTCAGGCACCAAGCCCATGTACTGTAGTAAAGCCAAAAATACGCCACACCCCTTTTGCCCAGCCTTCCCATTTGGGTTGTATCAAAATCACACCCCCAAAAAGAAAAAGTCACCACACTGCTTGGCAGAAACTTGTTCGGCAAAACATCTTTGAGGCTGATGCCTGACATGACAGGTTTTTCAACACCTGCGGCCGATACTGAAAGCAAACACAAGCGAGGCATGGCCAGAAGTGTAGGTTTCCATGATTGTTGACCAAGATCGTTCTGTGTATATATATATATCATCATATATCTATCTAGAGAGGGAGGGGGGGACATCTCGACAATACATATGTATACACTGGTGGGGCTGCCTTCTGCCAGCCGAAATTCCTGATCTATTTCCCGAACTTGGCTGTGACTGACAAGCTGATGTCATTGCATGATGTACCAAAATCATAGAGCCCGCCGCTGAAAACACGTTCCTTCCAAAATTGTGTGGGCATCCAATAGTCAAATAGCTACCAGAAATTTTGGTCTAGTGACCAATAGTGGTATAGGCGCCAGCTATCCCGTCACCGCCTGGGCCATCTGCTTTGGATAGCCTGGGCCAAGGCTGTTCCTGGCTCAACCTTGGTCTATCACTAGCGTGCCCAATCAATCCATCCAATCATTGAAGCTGGCAATGGAAAATGTTTATTGGTCCCAAAGTTTGCCATATAATCCACATATAATTGCTTTTTCATGGAAAATCACTCATGATTTTAGACGACTATCCCATATTTCGTCCAAAATCTGGATCAAGAGTCCCCCAGATCACCGCGTCCAAACGCCTTCGGGAACCACGCTTGGCCTGGCAGAGGTAGCAGAAGAAACCGGAGGAGAAGAAGACGAAAAGGATGATGATGAGAGTCATGATAAGACCAGTATATAAATAGTAATAATACCAATTAATTACTGCCACTAATTAGCAGTAATGAAAGCAATGATAAGAAGAATCATAATAAGACTAGTAATGATAATAGCAATTGAAAATCAAACTAGCAATAATATATAACACGAACAATAATACTCACAATGGCAATAATAACAATAATGATACTAATAATGATGACAATATCGTTATCAATCACCACTATCATCATCAACATCGTTGTCTTTCGTTCCCCACCTCACTGGAAAGCGCTTCGCTGGGTGTCTGCCGGCCATGCACGGAGCTTGAGTGCGATGCTGTGGACCTGGGCGCCAGGAAGGGGTTCAAAAACCTGGTGTTTCTTGGTGAACACCAGAATAACTGGTGTTTACAGATGTTGGCCCCCTCCAAAACCTTATGTGTATATAGATATAGATAGATATATAGATGTATCTATATATATATATGTGTGTGTGTGTCTCTCTCTCTCTCTCTCTCTGTGTCCAACCAAGTATTGTAGAAAAGGTGTTGATCCATTTCCGTGTGAAAACCGCAATTGGCCAACTTCTTCCGGAAAATTCAACTAAGTGTGATTCTACAGCTGAGGTCCTCCCAAAAAAACGAGTTACCCCCAAAACTGTTAGATAAAGGACGCCCCATCTATAACCCGATGCATCTATAACATTAGAAGCCCTTACTTCAAGTCATTCAAACCCTACAACCCCATCTATTACCGGTGATCACCTCGCACTACGGCTGATCCAGCTGATCCCATTATCCCCAAGAACCAGGCGCGGGAGGCTCCAACAAGGAGAAGTTGCTGCGGTGTTCTGCCTGGCCGTTGCGGCGGTTGTGGGTGTCGCTGAAAAATGGGTGCCTCTTCAAATGGCCATGAAGTAATGGGGAGGGATGATCATAAAGCTAGTGTTTGCCGCAACAAAACAACATCTATGGAAAAAGTGGAGCTTGGTTGGCGGTAATTGGCTCAAATTGTGAAAATATATATCATACAGTATAGTCATATACGGTTGAACTGTTTTTTTTCGGGCATAACCTTCCATTTTGTTGAGATTGGAGAGGCAAAACCAATAGGTAGAGGGGCAGGGCTATTACAAAGCTCCATCTGGGACCCTAAAATGAACAAATCCACGTTGAACTATATAACAAAACTAGGATTCCGAGGAGGTGCTCTCTGGGTAGGTGGAAGATTTTACAGATTTGTTCTAATCTTCCAGGAATCAAACTCCAAGTCTGGGAACCTTCAGAGTGACTTTTTTGCAACTACTCCGTCTCCAAAGTCCACTTGTCGATTTCATGCGATTTCACATCCAACCTGGTGCGGCTGCGTGACGACATTCTGGATACTCCTTAGCCCAAGTGGGTGAGTCCATTCAGCTAGGGTGAAATTTGGGTGCCTAGCTGTCCCGGGTAGACCATATAGCCTTCACATGTGGCATGGTTAGCTGGATGTTCATCCCCTCATTAGATTATCTCATTTAATGGCACCCATCCCCCAATGACTTTTGGTCGTGTGGCTCTACCCAGAGCAAGCCAAACATGTTGAACTGGGTTTGTTCCCAAATGGGAAATGGATACCAATGAAATACCCACACATGTCAATCTTAATGGCAATTTTTTTTGTATGAAAATTCTAGATGATAACCACATGATGATCCATTTGACTTGAAGTTCATGAAACCCACCAAAATAGGGCATCGAAATCCCTCCACTGGGTCTCCTGCCCCAAGTCTGTTTCGGCGCCGTCCTCGCGCACTGCTCGGGTGGCAGGTTTCCAGTGGCGGCGATCACGTGCCTGACGTCACGGACAGGCGAAGAATGGGACCGTTCAAGGCATGGGACACAAGATGTGTTTTGATCATCCGAAAATGATAATGTCATTGGATTGGTTTAAGGGAAAATCTGTAGGAAACCATAAGGGGGGTTCTGCTAAAATTTCTCGTAAACCAATCCAATGATAATGTTCATCTCCTGTAATTTGATCAAAGTGGCGGTGTATGAGTGGATATAGGCCAAAACATAGGCGAATGCAAGTGAGTTCATATTGCAGATGTTTAAAGAAAAGCTGATATGAGCAAGCGTGGTAATGATATTTCCGATGCATGTATGGTTCGAATAGTCTAACTGCTGCTAGCCTGGTGAACACCAAAGCAATGACTATTAATTACACAAGCATTAGTATGAACAGAATCTGATTTGCTCATCTTCTAGAGCATTTTTTGGGCGGTCTGTAGTTTTTGACCGATGCCGAAACCACATGCGTGGGGGATGTGCTGACAAAACTAGCGCCATGGACATGGGCTCTCTCAAGGCACCCCAAGGATATCCAAGACCTCGAATCTTGGTGATATTGTTTGAGATTGGTTCAAGTGAGTGTGTGTGCGCATATATAGACATACATATATATGTATATATATATATATGTGTAGGCACATTTAGCTGGCTATATATATATACATACATACATATCATATATATACAACATATATATATATAATACAATATATATATATATATGTATAATAATAGATAAATCCGCCCAACGCTATTACGTGCCCATGCTAATCTGCTTGTCAATTCTTTCGCTATGCACAAGTGCCCGTGTCCGGAAGGGAAATTGGTTCCCTGACGGTGTCACTTTGGGCCCGTCTCTGCTGCACTTTGGCAATGAAACAGGCCACCTGGGCATCATAATCAAACTCCGCAGACAGCAACTTCCGTAAGCCCTGGCTCTGATTTATGGCTTGAAACTCTTTATGAATCTCGCGTTTCTGTTCTTCAGTGATGTAATGGAAGGTCACTGGCAAGGGGTCAGTTTGGTGAATGGCCTTGATATAGCCTTCATTCAAGCTGCTTCCCTTTCGCCCTGCACCATCCACCCTCCAACCGTACAAACCTTTCATGGTCAACAGAGGAATCTCGTTCCGGCGCAGGACGCAGCTCACAGAAATGTCCGCCCAGGATTGGATGCCATTCTTCTCCTTGGCGATGTGGCCCATGAGGTCCTGCAGCTTGGCCCTTGGTATCCCTTTTTTGTAGCCCCAGAATTGGTGATTCCATTAAGATTAAAAGGAGGTTGGTTAGAAAGTCTAGTTTGGTTCAAGGGGACAGGCAAAAGTGTTTGTGCGGGTCCGTCTGAAAGGCACTTTCCCCTTTCTCCATGATCTTTTCCATGGCCGGACGGGAGATTGCAAAGCCGCCACCACCACAAAAGCCTCCCTGAGGACACAAATGCCCACCACATCCCACGATCCCCACCGCAATGGCTTGCGAGGCATCGAAGCTGGCTAAGGCCCTGTGGGCATTCGCGACGTTCAAATAGAAATCGTCATCCACCATGAAGACCCAGGAGAAGTTTCCCAGCCGTTGGTACGCCAGTTGCAGCGCCACACCGGCTTTACAAACCAACTGATCGTTGTGATCATTGCCGCAACCCTTGGCGGGAAGGATGGGAGGATCCTTTGAGGCCTTATCCCCCACCAGCACCAAGGAATCCAAGGCAGAGTTTCGGACATCTTCACCCCACGTGCTCAGCACACCGGCAATCTTTGTGCCGTAGTTCTTGTGATAAGTCAGCATGACATACCTGAAAGCGTGAACAGTCAAACCAGCCAGAATCCATGATCGGTTGTGAGTGTCGTTTGCTTCCGCTTAATCGATGACACTTCTTGCAAGGCCCCTACCATGCCATCAACATGCAAATTAAACATTCCCTCCTAACTCCCTCTAACAACAAAATGCCATAATAGCCGAACCTTTTGCGGTGAACCCAAGGGAATCTTTTAATTTGCCAGCACTCTCTTTTTTTTACGCCTACACCTTGCTTTAAAAACACGCTTAGTTTTGTCAACAGCCGCAACACCGTGACGGTCAACACACCTAACCTCACAAACTTGAAACAATTGATCTTGAGGAATGACTTCGAACCCAGGAACAAGACTCCAAATGGGCTCGGGTCGGGCATTGTCGTTCCTGCCTTTTGTGGTGGTGCTGTTGAGCCCCGCAAACTTTGTGCCAAACTCTGGACCAGCGTCCCAGCTGATGGTTCCAACAAGTTTGGGGTGGACGTGCCAACTGGGGCCACACGCCTCTTGGATTTCAGCGCCACTTTCCACGCAGTTGGGTCAAGGTGATCCAGCATCAAAGCCTGAATAAGGCTCACCAACACCAGCGTTGCACAGCAGAAACATCGCCGCAGCTTCGGGACGCTGTCCACTTGGAAGTGAGAACTGGGTTGAACTCCGCGGCTTTGAGTGCCACCTTCCAAATCCGCTGTGTTCACGGGCAGATAAGCCGGCGGATCAAACTCCTGCGGCTGGGATCCGTCTGCCACTTGCACACGGCTCTGCATCACTGGCACTTTTGGAACTACGGGGAGAATATTCACGCTGCGTTGTTCATGCAAAACCCCGCAACCATCCCAAAAAACTCTAGGCATTTCTGGGTTTCTGACCATTTTGACTAATTATATAATGACGCATGTTGACGGATGGAAGATATTTTTGGAGGTTGGGATGGTGCCCCATGTCCATTCAAGCATCATGTTTCCGCAGTTGTTTTTCCCAAAATCTACTTACTTGCCTCGACTGCACCCAAGTTGTTGTTTGGTGGGCACTGCTGATAGTTGTGAGGTCGTTAGGTGGCCTACGTTACTAAGGTTCCAATTCGCCAATGTGCACAACAAGTATGGATGGAACCATCACCCAGTTCCATGCTGCACGATCCATCCTTTTACTATCTATGATTATATGTGCTGTAGCAAACCAAACAAACACGGCAAGGAACCCAAATGTCGATACCTTAAGCCTTAGACGATCTTCATGGTAAAGAAAATTGTCAGTGACAAATTCCGATCAAAAACTTATTCATTTCCGCCTTCGGACATTGCATGTCCAAGCAAAATCCTCACAATGACATTTTTCCACTATCACATCCATTGATCGATGCCACAATTCCCATACCATCCCAACCATCGAACCTTTACCTTCACCCTTTGGATGCCGAGTAAGTGCTGGTATTTCAAAAGTTCCCTTGGCAAGCGTCAAACCCCCACCAGTTCCCTGCCAGAGGGGAACATCATTGTGATTTGAACAGGACATGTGCCGGGAAGTGCGCTTAAACACATAATGCCATGGCATCACATAGCCCAAACATGCATGTGCCGTCTGAGCAACCCGGCCGTTCAATATCACACAAATCCTGCGAGGTCAGCTGGCAGCAAACTGTTGTTGTCCAAGGTGGTAAATCAAGTCAGCATTCCCACAATTTAGAAATCAAGAACCAAACTGCATGCTGAAACCTATCCCGTGATGGAAAGCTAGGGCCACTGTTGACAGCAACCACGCTGGTCCGGAGTTGGGACGACAGCACCAGTCCCTGACTGTCACTCAGCGCGAGAAGGAAATCAGAAATCCCGGTGGCCTGCCCTGGTTTGTAAAGAAACACCTTTTGGCACGCAAATGTGTTGCAGTTTCGTTTGTTCCGGTTCTTGCATCACTATATTTTTCGCCTTGGGTTTCTCAAAAAAAATGAGGGTGGGAACCACCGCACGTTAATCATTGCGTTCCATGCCGGGGCGCTATTCCGGTGCACAACCCGCGGTGCGGAACGAATTGGTCGCATTCCCTTTGCGCCACATGTTTTACATTTCTGTCCATCCAACGCGCCAACAGCACATAAATATGCGCATCTTGAAAGGAAGGTTTTCCTTGATTGAGACAGATTTTGCACAGTTTCCAGTTATATTTTTTTGTTTTCGAGCAAATGTCTCACTAGTTTGAAAGGGATATTGAAGATCATTGTGCTACTGCACTCTTTGCATAGGCACGTAGCATTTTTTTTAGCATTTGTTTACCTTGCCATAACTATATTTGAAGAAGTTTGCATTAAAATCTATTATTTATAATTACAAATGTAAGAGATTGCACATTTTGAAGGCCTTTTGACAGTCGAGTCACATAGCACCCTTTTCAAAACAAAACCACATGTCCATAAAACAGTTGCACCCTTTGAAAGGCCATAATGCAGAAGGTTGTGCAATATTTGTTTTACAACAAAAAAACGCATATTTTTAAACAGATTATTGCATCATCAATGGAATCTACAGTAGGTTCTTGCTACATTTCCTTACAATAATGTTGCACACGTTGCAAACAAAAATCTACACCTTCAAAAGTAAAACACATGTTTCAATGGATGTGTCAGTAAAATGGCACTCTTTTCAAAACCATGCTATAGTAATGCAAGGCAAAATTCAATCTTGCAAAACAGCATACTGCATTTTCCGACAGGAATGCTACGATTTTTGAAAACATTCGGTACAAACACAGGAAGGTTCAACTTGAAATTCGGAAAAAATGCCACACATCTTTCAAAGAACGCAACAATGTTTGCAAAAGGTTGTTGCATACATGGAGGAATGGTGTTCAGTATGCAAAGTCATTTGAAAAATGATGTTTGCATTGGTGTTTTCTTTCATTATTTAAAGGGAAAAATTGCATAAATTGGTGCCTGTTTAGTTTAAAATGCATTTTGTTTTACAGCTACTTATCTTGCGAACAATGCATATATTGGCGAAAACTCCTGCAGAGATGTAATATTTTCTTCAAATTTGTAAAGCAACGCTGCACTCTTTGGAAAGGTATTTGCAGGTGTTTGTTTTGTTGTTCTTATTTGTTATTCATCTTTGTTTTCGCTGAAACTATGCATCTATGTATGTATGTATGTATGCATGCATGCATGTATGTATATATGCATATATGTAGGTAGAACCTTGGGAGAACTGTTGAGGATGCACCGTGGTTGCTTTTGTTACAGGAGCAACAATGTTTGGTTTAAATCGAGTTTCGTATCTTTTACAGAAATGAAATGTCAAAAATGAAAAACAAATTAGCGCTCACAACACCACCGTCCCATTGGTGTGAGATGATCAAAACTTATGAAACAGCGCGCTCCGACAGCCTGCCACTTTTTTTTGGAGGAAACAGGAAATAGTTTCAGTCCGTGCTGTGGGGTCAGGACCAAAGTTGGTGAGCCGGGTGCTAAGCCGCCAAACGGACCGCGCCTCCATCTTACCCTAGACATGCAAACCGCTGTAATTTACTGAGCCAATGTGGGGTGCAAACCCTTGCTGGGCCAGGCATAATTGCTGAATCAAAAGTTGATGCCAGGCAAGCTGCAGGGACACACAGGGGCGGGAAACCATACGCAGCATGGCAAAGCAACCACACTGGGCCAGGAGTAGGCATTGTGACCCTGGCGTCAAGGTGAGCAGGTCACTCACCAGGAGGAAGTATCCCTTAGTGCTCCCCGGGGCCCAGGCCCTCAAGAGACCAAGTGCCCGACGCAAAAAGTACGTCAGGCCGCGGGGTCCAACATAAGATCAACATAGCTCTTGAGACTTGGGGGCATCATTACAAACCTAATTGAGTATATAAGGGTCATGGGCGCCGCCGCTTGGGAATTGGAAAACATATTGTTGAAACCAGTGAACCCTTTTTTTTCCTTCATCGGGTTCGACTGTTTCCATTTGGCGAGGATGTGATATCGGTTCGTTCGTTGCTGAACGTCGTCGTGCTGCGGGTCCAAATGCCGCGAAAAATTATCGAAAGAAAGTCGTATTTTTTTCAGAAAGCAACGTTTGCGAATATAAGAAAAGTCGACTTGAAAAGGCCTTGACTGAATGTCGTAACTTTGAAAATTTGGACTGGTTCAGTGCGATCCATTGAGGATGCCGCAGTTCATTGAAATGAAACATTGTCCCCAACAAATGCCTGCATCTATCAGACACGTTGGCTTCAGAAACTGTTTCCGATGATGCGCACGTGTCATGGTTGCAGTCGTTGATGGTCAACCCATGCCGCGCCGAGATGCCAGGGATGCAATTTGTTGAACTTTAGAAAAGGTTTTACGGAAAATCCATAACTAGCAAGGCACAAATATGTAAAAATCGAATCAGGGACTTGCAAAATTGTTTCACTGTTCGCAATTTGGGGTGTAGATCCGTTAGGTTCAGATCCGCTACCTTTCAAAACGCCAAAAATCAAAAAAAAGATCCTAGAAGTTCATGTCTCACTGTGGTATCACCAAGAGGCAGTAATGAAGCAGAAGAAACTGCGGGCATGAACCATTTTGTCCTATCAAAGCAATGCGATTTTTTCCCCATAAGCCGTTGATTTGAACAATGGCAACCAATCTAATGACAGGTGATCCCTGTCAGTTGAAACTGACGACTCAGGGTTCTGAACGTAGCAGCAGGCATGACCTCGGCTCAATTAAGCCCATGCAACAATAGAGACCGGCAACAGCAATGCCAAATAATCACAACTTTCGCACGTGTATATGCAAGAACATCACCCCTTTAGACACTTGTTGGGCCAGCGCGAGGCATTTTGAGACACTTTGAAACATTTGAGGGCATGTCGAGCAATTTTGAGCAATTTGGAGAAACTTTGACCAATTTTGAGCAAATTTGAACAAATTTAAGCAATTTTAGGCAATTTTGGGAAATAATTTTGAGCAGTTTTGAGGACTTTTTTCGGGCCAGTTTGGGTCATCTCGAGCAATTTTGAGCATCTTTGTCGGGCAAGTTCGGGTCATGGCGAGGAATTCTGAACAATTTTTGCCAGCATGATATGGCATTGCTGACCTTGGACAATGTTCAAAATGTTTCAATTGAGGCTGCTTTGAGACATCTTACTTTGGCTGAAAAAGCTAGCTGATGTAAACCCCACGGATGCTCGACATGTTCAATTCAATGATTCGGACTCGGACATTGGGACTGACTTGGCAACAAACTATACATCTAGTGCACCCAAAAATTGGCAACACCTCCAAAATACGATGCCATAGCCTATTTACATGGTCCTTGCCGCGTTGGTGTTCCACCTTGGGTCACGGGACACTCACCGAAGCATCAGCCGTATGACCAAGCACGCTTTCGCCCGGGAATGGTAATGAGGACGTTTTTGCTGCTTCAACGTGGGTGCAAAAAAATAATTGAAATGATCAGCGGCCTGATGGTTTGCCACCCTTGATTTCACGAACGTTTCGGACCGTTTTCAACGATTCGCATTGTTCGAAGCATTGCGTGAACGTGATATTTCAAAACCGTAATTTGCATTTTTGTTTGTCGGCATTCATATATGCATGCTTAACCCCTCGCACAAGTGACAAAGATCGTTCGCTGACAACCTCATGTTCTGTCTCCAGTCATGGCAGGAACTTGCTTGAATATCGCACGTGTTGCTATCAAAATTTCCAGTTCGTTTGTCAAATTAAGGGCGGCCACAAAACAAAAACATAGTTTGATTACAAGTACGGTAATGCATGACGTAAACGACCCCGCACACATTGATGTTGGGCAAGTGTTGAGGGACGCTGCGGTCACGAGTATTTGAAACGGAAAAAATATCATTTATTCGACCGAGTTTCCCTTAAAGCAGTTCGCCGGCTTCGGGCGGCATAGACAAAGTCCAACAAATTCTGTCGAACATTTGTCAATAAACATGTTGTTGGTTTCTTCCGGGTAAAATGATCAACGTTTTTGTCTCTCCAACTGCGCTGCCCGGTTTGGTGTGGCCACGTTGCCACCCACCAAACGACACAATCAAAAGTTCGATATTGCTTACAAAAAATGTTCCGACCACTGGGTTGGAGAAGACTTGCGATTGAAGAGTGGTAAAACATAGTGGTGCGTGTGGACTTGCCGGTTCAAAATGCGTTGCCCTTGTTTCCGACGAACCCATTGTCAAAGAAAAACGGGGGAAAAAAAAACATTACGGTCGGTCGACAGTTCGGATTTACGTCCAGGGTACGGGATGATATCAACGCTCGGCCACTGATGCGAAAAGCGAAGGGCGATTCATTGGAACACACGTAACAATACTGTGTGAAAGGGACAGCAGCTGTTGCGACTGCAGAAAAATTGTCGGAAACGTTTTTTTAATTACACTGTTTGAAGCCCGATGTTTGTCGCACTTTGCTCTATTTCAGCTGCGAACCATGGGGTTGAATCAAGTGGTGGAACATCGAACGATTTTGCCAAAGCAGTGCATTTGCGCAATTGATATTTGTTGATGGACAACTTGGTTTTCCTTTTAAAAAAATGGGGGGACGTTTGTTTGATGATCACCCATTTTTTGTTGTAAAGTAAACTGCAGTCCCCACTTTGTTCCCCTCCACTTGCGATATTTTTTTAAACCTGTTGGCTAGAAAAAGGTTGCCAAAGAGGTCTTCCCACAAGCAGTGCAACGGTTAGCACACAATTTTTACAATCTATTTTTATTTTGTGTTTTTTTCACATCATTGCTCTGTCTCTGTCATTGGCAGTGACGCAGGCTCATTGAAAAATGCGGGATTGCACGTTTTCATTCACAAACACGCTGAGCATGATTTCGGATGTCGGTGTCGTTCATTCGTTGCGCCCGCCGTACCTTCTTGCAAGTGCCCTCCCCTTCTTTCCCCCAATTCACTCCTAAATGCCGAAAAGTATCCCCTAAATGGTTGAGTCTTTACAAAAGGGACGTGCACGTGGACATTCTATAACCAATAGGCTTGGTAATAACATCCACCCAACTTCCCCCAAGCCCCTCCCTGGTCCCCAAGTTCTTTACGAGCGCCGTAAAAGCAAACCTTAAATGGTTCAATGTACACATGTATGCACGCCGTAAACTTTTGCAAATTGACATTCGAACATTACATATTTTTAGAACACTCACCCAACTTTAAGCGCATCGTTATTTACAGGCGCCGGGAATCCACTTTGGTGGCATTCTCAAAGAATTGGCTGACATCGATCTTCTGCCTTAAGACGGCATATTTTTTAAACTGCGGGGTTGATGTGTCGGTGCACGTTTCACAGGATGAATTGTGCACCGCCGGCAAACTGAGGGCGGCCAAGGGCGAAGCGTCACGGGTTTGGCGATTTTTGTCCACACTCCTTTTTACCGCGCGAGGTCTCTCTCTCTGCAGGACTATTTTTATACTGGCCAGTCTCCGGATGTGCTGCCTGGGCTGACTGCTTTTATACTGGCCAGTCTCCAGATGTGCACAATCCACATGCCATTAAGTGCGGGGGTGGGGGGGGAGCAGGCTGGTGGGAGGGAGGCTGTGGGGGTGAAGGGTGAGGATGTCGCCGAGGAAAGGCTCGGGTCCATCGATGTTGTTGGTTGTGGCGGCTGGCAAATGGAGGAGGCTGCATGCGAAGGAGCGTATGGTTGCTGCAGACATGTGGGCCGCCCACCTTGAAATCCAAGCGTGGCGGGCAGCTTGTCGGAGCATACCTTGTTGCATCCCGAGGTCTTCCATCACGGTCAACAGCCCCAGGGAGTCTTTCTCCTCCAGCTTTGCATTGATTCCCAAGAGCTTGCACTTCTCATCATCCATCCTCTTGATTACAGTTTCCAGTTTTTGCTTCAATGAGGCGACCTTTTTTTGCCTTCTTCTTGTACTCTTGTTTCATCGCCTCTCGATGTTACTCGCAGGAGGAGATGAACTTTTCAACTGCGTCAGAAATTTCCTTCTCCGCCCTTTCCTTGTGGTGGGACATGTCTGGGAGCGTTTTCCCACTGAGTGCGGCCACTGTCTTTGATGACACCGTTCCTGCCCCGCCTGTGCCCTCATAGGTTTTCTTCAACGCATGGAAGACGTCATCCCAAGTCATTGCTGGCCCGCGCTGCTTTGTGTCTCTTGCCACCTGGCGCATGGTGTCGCAATTGACCAAGGATGCGGCAGGCCCTGAGAAGACTCGCTGAAGCTCCGTCATATCATCGACCGTCTTGCAGTTGATCGAGACACTCGCCTTCAGTTCCTGGATCCTTTTCCTCTCTTTTTCCAATGATTGGATGTCCTTCTGCATGTCCGACTTCAGTTTCTGGAATTTTTCTTTTGACTCCCTTGCCATCAGTTCCGCCACTTCGGTCGACCTCTTGATGCTGTCAGAAAACAAGGAGCTGTAGATGGTTGCACATGGGACCAGAATGCAAACATTCGTGCAGAGAACCGTGAGCAGACAGACAATAAAATGTCTATCCTCAGTCTAGTTTGCAAAACCCTTAGATTGATGATGCCGCTCAGACTGACTCGTGAGCACTTGAGCCAAAATGGCTGCGGGCGATTCCAGCCTCAGCCAACGTTTTGCTTGCTAGCGCGTGAGGGACATGAACAAGCGGAAACCCGCACTCGTGACCAAGAAAACGTACACCACATTACACCACAAAACGATTATCTAGATTAATTTGTGCTAGGCAAACCTCATGAAAAGTGAAAACCGTCCCTACACGCGGAACAATCAGCACCATTTCGGCACTAATAAATTTAACCGGACGATGGTAGCAAGGGCCTGCTGCAAAAACTAGGCTATGGTACCTTACCAAACTAGTACAACCCTTCGCAACGTAAAATAAAATCAATTACGCCGGCAAGAAACCCTAAACAGTGTAGAGGCTGAAACTCCATCTGCTATATACACACCATCAAAACTATGGAACAATAACAAGACAGTTCATTAGACATGATCGCAACTGCTGCCGCACGTCCTTTTATGATGATCTGTGTAAAGGAACCCGCATGATCTTCGAGGACGATTCTGACAGGATCTCCACAACACTTTTCACATGACTTGTACCAATTGGGGAGACACTGAAATCTCCTCCAGGCCTTCTCACGCGGAACTGGACGAGATCACGCAAAGGCCCGTGACTGCATGTCACGAGGGTCCCACCAAAAAAAAAAAAAAAAA
>Ga0126342_10006282_pt1 | contig 21035 bp, 19 predicted proteins | sample Cyp1metagenome_FD_92528 | JGI IMG/M metagenome (GOLD analysis project Ga0126342, IMG submission 92528) | Coral microbial communities from Lord Howe Island, Old Settlement Bay, Australia - Cyphastrea 1 metagenome | ecosystem: Host-associated > Invertebrates > Cnidaria > Coral ...
AAGTGCATGACTTGGGTATCACTGTGGGCAATTCTAAGTGCATGATTTAAGTATCACTGAGGCGCAATTCTAAGTGCTTGTCACCATGTTTTACGAATTCTAACTGCTAGGCGCCCACTATATATATATATTATATATTATACACATGTGATTGTTGTATGTACTGGAAATTCACCAAAAAAAGCTGGAAACATGTTTACAAGCAGACTTTTGTAGATTATAATATGTATAGCATGTTGAATCAAATAGATTGAACATGAGTGTGTTATTTTCTGACTGATTTTAGACAATTGAAGCATCCCTGGGCACTGTAGCTGTTGGCTTCCCTGGGAATCACCACCACTGGCGCCTTAGCCAGACTCTTTTTCCTCATCTGACGGCAAATGTCCAAAAAGACCTTAGCAGAAACCAAATGGCAAGCTGAAACTCTCCGTGAGGCTACTGGTGGGATAATCTTGGTTAAGCTGGGGGCAACATGAAGCAACAAATCATCAGAACTTGAAGGACAAAGTGTTTTGGGGTACCCCGGCCACCTTTCCCTGAAAAAATGATAGCATGAAACCTGACACAAGCACGGCGTCTTCCCCAATCTTGAACATCTCAGGACTCCAAAATCACAGGGCCGCAACATGATGTGTGTTTTTATTGGCTGGGATATGATGAATGGTTTGTTAACTGTTAACCATCAGGAGCTACTTTCTGGGGGTCACCATGGTTCGCAACTTGAGGGGGGGCTGGGGGAATCCAACTGCATTCCGTCAAGTGGCATTTTTGGTGAGGTTGCCACTGTGCTTGATGTTCTTGGTCTTCTTACGGTCCTTAGCGAAGCTGTCTGCTGTCCACGCTGACCGATTGTTTTACAAAAACAGAACGAGACAAGGAGACAATAAAGGGCCACTGCACATAATACCCAGGGGGTACCCTCTGGTAAACTAACATAGCTATGGAAAATCACCATTTTTAATGGGTAAATCCACTATAAATGGTGATTTTCCATAGCTATGTTAGTTTACCAGGGGTTAGTTTTCAAGGTTTCCTTCAATCAGCACATGTATTGGACGCCTCGAACGCTCCAGGCCCCAAGCTTGGAGCCGAGGCTCGCGCAAGGGCTCCTTCAAGGCCTTGATGATGAGGCTGGTGGCATTGGGCTCCACATCCACTTTGGCTTGGCGGTTCCTGGCTCGTTATCGTTTTTTTTCTTCCTTATCGTTTTACGGTGAATGGACTATACCCGGTACAAAAAGGCAACCTGCAATACTAAATCTAATTGACGGGTTTTTTTTAATTTCCTCTGGTGATTTGGAGGACGTCACGTGATCTTCATGGGGGTTGAGCTCTGGAGCTCAACCCCGGGTTTTTAGGACTTATTACACATCAACCACCATCAAGGGATTGTTAACCATCTGTCTGTATTTGGAGCTTTGGAGTGGGTTGGTTAAATTAGATCTAAGGTTTGCAGTTGATTGCAATGGCGGATGTTAACCTGTGTTTTTATCCCTCTCTATCGCACTACTGTGCCCAACAAGGTTACATATACTGCAAATGGGGGTGCACCACTAAGAGCAATATTGACCATTTACATCCATTTATATGCTGTATCCGTGGCCAACATGTTGCCATACATTGAGCACATGGGAATGGTCAATGTCCCAATGTCCCCGGGTGCAGCTAGATTTGTCGAAATCTGAGCCTTCCCCAACTCCAAGTTGATAGCTTACTACAATAAAGATAGTCCAACTGTCCAACTTTTCTACTTGTTTATTCCTTTTCATATCCCCATTAATATCCCACGAGATATTCCAACCTGATCCAAGCGTCTGAATGGTCAGCTTCACTGTCACTCGAATGACCTTCCACTGGCTGGTGCCCTTCACAATATCATCGCCCACCTATGATGTCAACGTCTGGCGGTTGGATTTTAGGGGAACAAAGTGACAGGAATGTTCAACCTTAGTCCCCAAACAAATAAGAGAAGTGATCTATCATATTCTTCCTACCAAATCCATCACCATTTTGAGTAAGACGTTACTTTACGATCTGTTTTGGGCCATGAATACGTGGACGGCGGGCTTCCTGGATGCTTTTCTGTGAACCAGTTCGAACCAGAACCAGGGATAACTACCCCAGGTAAGCTGGGGATCTGAAGAAGAAAAGGCTAACTGGGGAGTTTCACACCATTGAAGGGTCACTGCAATCATGGCGAATCTTCAACAACCTGCATTGCTGGTAAAACCATGTCTATTCACATGTGTGAGAAAAGATTGAAGCAGTGAAGTGCCTATCCAGTTGGTTATGCCAGAAACATTCAAGAACTTTGAGACCCAAGATGCAACCAGCAACCATAACAAAATCAAACCAATAAGCAGTTAAACCTCGATGCATTCAGCTCATCACCGGCACGGAATGAGCCAAGCCAGGCTGACATTGTTCATGTTCAAAGTTCACTTCAGACGGAACTGGTCTTCAAATTTGGGAATCAAATTCCTTTGGTCTTTGGTCTTCAATTCTGGAAGGATTCAGCTTTGGAATCTTTGGAAGAGACTGAAGAGACCATCCAAGTTCCCAAATCCCACTTTTCCCCACCATCGCGCCCACCCTTCACTATGGCACCTTCTTGGGCGACATGCCCAGGGGTCCCACCTTCGGCGCCAGCACCGAGGAGGGCGCCTGTTCTCCGCCGTACTGCCGGAGGAAGACGACCTTCACCTCGTTGGGGTCGAACTTCGGCGCCATGGCGATGGGACCACGACGGCCTTTTAGTAGGAACGAAACGGGGACCGGGGGGAGATGGACCTGACGAAACGGCCGCAGAGATGTTGAGCTGACATGCTATGCAAAGGTGGGAGAACTGTTTGATGTTTAAGTATGTTGACTGGTTGGTGGTATACCTACCCCTCTGAAAAATATGAGTTCGTCAGTTGGGATTATACATGATTATGATTATACAATATTCCCAATATATGGAAAAATAAAACATGTTCCAAACCACCAACCAGTTTAGGTATGTTTAACCGGCATCTTCGGTTCTTGAAAAATGAGAAACGATCCATGCATGGGAGATTTTCTTGCATTTCTATACATATGGATTCTGGAATACATACAGTTTCCATGGTGTTTCGTAGAAAAAATGTCACAGTAGAAGACATGTTGTAAGCACCCCAAAACAGGGATGGAATCGGAATGTAGAATGACATCAATTTTCATTCACGTGATATCTAATATACCATCTGGTTATGACTAACATAGCCATGGAAAATCCACCCATTTTTAATAGGTAAATCATCTATAAATGGGCCATCTATACCATGGCTATGTTAAAAAAACGGAGGGTATTTCAATATTACTCAGTATACATTGTTGCTGATTACATGCTGCACCTCTACTTTCTAGTGGGATTCACATTCTTTGGTGACAAAGAACTGCTGAATATCCTCATGGTTGCGCCATCCCCAAGTTCGAGGTTTATAAAAACTGGGTATACCATGGTATACCACATTCAAGAAAGTCCAACTTAAATAGAGCTTTCCTAATAGCTGGGGGGTACCCCGCAGTTATCATGCAGTTGATTTTCAACCATCCAACCATTCATAGGTTAGATAAACCATCCATTTTTCTTTTAAGGTACCCCCCATGACTATGGAAAGCTCCACATCTTTGGTGCCACCGTTCCAACGTTGATCCCAAAACGATCCGCTAAGTGCTGTGCCCCAGGAAGATAGAAATCGGCCATCAAGCGCCGTGGATCTGCATCGTCTGCTGCAGCCTTGCGGAGAAGCGGCCGTACTTGAAACAACCTGGTCATTAAAAAGAAAACGATGGGTACATGATTAGGATTGATTAGGATTATAAATATGTATTTTTCTTTTTCCAGAATCGAGTATATGTAATATATATATATATATATAGACACTAGTAGAAATAACAAAATATAATGAATATAACAACATGGCAACAGTATTAAGCAACAAGGGGACAAAAACAAAACACACATATACAGGTATATATATATATATATATATACATTATAATATACGTCGCAAAGCACTCAAACTATATATGTCTAAATTGCAAATAAGCTAATGCAATATACAATGAATTATAGATTATAGAGTCGTAGGGCATCCAAACCCTGAAAATTGGACTGGTCTGTTTTGAAACCCCTGGTGTGAGTGTCAAAGAGCAGCTAACCAGGAATGGGCCAGTTACCAACATATTCCAAAGCACCACATGAATAAGGGATAATAAGGCATACCCACGAAGGACTGCATAAACCCTCCAGTCCATTTACTCATCAACAAGTTTTTGATTCTACACCGACATGTTGAAACTGGTATGTTAAAATGTAAGTGTATTCTGTTAAACACACGGACAAAAACCCGGAGCTTGGGCACATGATAAGCCGTGATTGAATCCCAAGTTGAAATTGGACACCACCCGTGATACACCACCCGTGTCCGGTGGCGCCTTGAGATTGGACCATTTCCCCAGCTTTCGTTCAAACTCCTGGGGCATCTGATGGGAATATATATATAATTATATATGAAAATAGTGGGAGGGTGGGAATATCAGGAATATCATAGTAGGATATGATTGGTACAACCATCAAAGGAAATACCTTGTGGAATTTTGACAATTTGCAACGGAAACTTGCCCATTTGGATCAATGATTTACCTTTTAAGTTTAATAATGATTGTCCAGTTTGCAAACTGTAAGTTTCCCAGTATTGTTTCATCATGCATCATCCAAAAACCATGAAAAACAATCAACAAGCATCATAAATCATCATAAATTCATTTAAAAAAGCATAAATTCTCCAACAGCATCATAAATCCATTAAAAACAAAAAACATCATAAATTCTCAAAACATCATCAGCAATTCCATCCATAAATCTCACATCAACTCTGATTCGTTCCCCGATTCGCATCCGAACTTCGTCCTCGCGGCTCAGCATCAGGACCTATGACGACGACTTTTGCGTGAGATGTTGAGGGTTATCCAGGAGTTTTTTTACAATAAAAAAGAAACTAATGATCGTTAATGGTGATTAATGATGGTTAATAATGGTTAAGAATGGTTGATCGTGATTAATAATGCTCAATAATTGTTGATAATGGTTGATGATGGCTAATGATGATGAATGGTTGCTAATAATGCAAACACCGGATTAATAACCCCCCCCAGAAGGTCAGAAGTCTACCGTGTAGGTCCCCCCCTTAAACCCCCCTTAATTAGATCTTAATAGAATTCCATTGGATTTGTTAAAATCTCATGGATCAGAAAGGTGGTTGATTAATCAGGGCAAACCCTGGTTATTATTAATGGGGGACATGGGCTCATGGGGGGTACCCTTTGGGAGCTATCCAAACTGATGATGTTTTTAAAGATTTTAATTAAACATCGATCATTTGGGGAATAGTTGTTTTTTGAAATTTTCAATGATCAACTTAAACCTTAAGTATAATGATGAAAAAAATGCAAAAAAAAATAATTGGAAATAAATAGAATTGGAAATAACAATTGTTGGATAAAAAATGGATTTCAGCACTGGTGGTTTTTTAATCGGGTGTGTTTATTAATCTGGGGGGACCACCTGTTTTTAAATTGCATTTGTTTGGGGGGAGGAGGAGGTTGATCAGTAAGGGGGGTTGATTAATCCTGACTTGACGTTAATGGTGAATGATTGCTAATAATATATATATATATATATATCTAGGCCCAGGCATTTTCCTTCATATCTCACTAGACTAACCTGAAGACTTCGGTCAGCCTGAGGGGGATTCCATGATTCCAGGGTTCGGTTCCAGGCTTCGGTCACTGGTGGTTTCAATCCCTCTGAAAAATGGGAAAACCATAGGAAAACCATAGGAAAATGGAGGGTTACCCTCTGGTAAACATACAAAAAGCTATTGCACATGACCATAGAAATAGTGGATATACCATGATTTACCCATTGAAAATGGGTGGATCTTTCCATAGTGAAATGTAAACGTTTACCAGAGGGTACTCAGAAGAATGACTTGAATCATGGTGAATCCCACCCCCTAATATTAAACACCCACGAAATCATGGTTTAGTCGGGGAATTCCACATAATTGGGACCATACGATGGGGGTGTTAATATTGATGAGATTAATGATGGTTAACAATGGGTAATAATGAAAATAAAATCACCTTTAATGGCCATGGTTAATAATCACTGATGGTAAATAATGGTGGTTTTCAATGGCTAATAATGTTAATGAATAAATTCATTATTACTTGTTAATCATTGTTAAGCATGGTTAATCATAAGCCCTTCAATGGTGAGTTTTCCTATACTGTACAAAAAAAGGTTTGTTCACAATCTCCAATCATCCCAGTAGTTTTCTGTTCTCCCTATTAACGCACATTATTACCTTTTGGTAAACTAACATAGCCATGGAAAATCACCATTTTTTATAGGTAAACCCAGGTAATCCATCTATAAATGGACCATTTTCCATGGCTATGTTAAATAACCAAAGGGTAATGATTATGAAAACCAAGGTATCTTTAATGGTTTTATTCATGCATTAGCTGGCGATGATTTCCCTCGCCTATTACATGTCCTATCCAACGGGTTGAAAGCCATGGTGGGTGGCCTATCGCTTTAGATGCTTTGGTGCACTTTCTCACTACAACCGCACGGCCCTTTACTAAAGTATATAATCCAAGTAATCATTCTGACTGTATCTCACATCAGTTCCCTTCCAACTTCCAACTTCACAGTTACTACCCTCTGGTAATTTAACGTAGCTATTGAAAATGGCCATTTAAAGTGGATTTTCCCATTAAACATGGTGATTTTCCATAGTTATGTTAGTTTATGAGCCATGTTAATCACTAGTAATTAGCCATTTATCAGCCATTGTTGGATGAATGTTGGACTATTCATGTTGTTATATCCATGGCTAGTCATATCCATTATATGATCAGCCATTATTACTGATACTAACCATGATGATAATCTGGGTAAAGGCCATAATATTTCACTAACCTGAATCTTGCGGCTATTTGGGGATGATTTCCAATACTAACCATGATTTCCAGTGAGGTCGCAGTGAGGTCGTTGTAATTTACCCAGATGATAATGATATACCCAATGATTCATTATCATCCGTTATTAGCTGTTGGATGATCAGCTATTTTTAACTTCCTATCCATCCAGTTACCGCGCTCCGTCTTACCTTGACAGCATCGATGGTGGACACGGAACTTTGACGAGGTCCTCCTGAGTGGAGGGCCTGCAGCAGTGTCTGATGTCATAAAGAGTTGATTTGATCCGATTAAAACATGATTAAATCATGATGAGACTTGATTGTTTCTTATTAAAACATGATTTTTACACACACATGCAATGTTTAAGTGTGCGATTCGGATGATACAACTTGAATTTTCAACCACGTTTCACGTGCAGTTCTGGGAGAAGATCGACTGTCCATTCTGGTCCCATCGGAATCGAACATTGGATTTTCGGGTACCCTACATGATTGGCCTCCGATTTCAACCCATCCCCAGACAAAAATTAGAGTTCGTTTGGGGACCAAACAAACGAACTAAGTTGAACATGCAATATTCATGCAATCGAAAAAAGGTGGTCTTGTTCTTCAACTATAACCATAACCCTTTCAGGTTGGTCCAGCACACAATAGAAAAATCATGAAAAATCATACTTGGATATATCAATTGGGGCACCTTACATGACACAAACACTGCTTGTGGTATGACTGGGTCTACTACATTTGGCATTGGGTTTCAACCAACCTCCCCCGAAAAGTTACCCTCAATGACCCTCACAATAAGGGCTTATTGAAGGCTTATTTACCAGCAACCACGTTCATGAGGGCTAAACATAGCCATTGAAACATCTTGAACCAGATACTGTACCCGTGCATTCCGATCCCTCTCATCTCGCACCTGCTCACCAAAAATCTCGCCAGCAGCGTACTGTCTGGCCTGTGGATGGGCCACTTCTCCAACATATTGTGCAGACATTGTGGGGGACCTGGTGCTCAAGTTGCGGCCTCTGGGCCGCTTTTGGGGCCTGATGTTGCGATACTTTGTGGGTATTTTAGGGCATAAAACGCACGGTTCACCATCAGCTAATTTAAATACATTCCGGTAATAATTGAATCTCCACTTCCAGGGGACAACCTGTGGGATCCTGGGGGTTTGGAAGACAGTTCTTGTTCGTCCTCCCTGAGGGGGAAAAAAAAACTCTGGGGGCTTGGTTCAAGGAAAGAATTGCAAGAATTTCATGCTCTATTCCCAGCAAATCTGGTGAGACCTCCAAAGTGATCTCAACTCATGCAACTCTGGGGAAACAATGCAGGTGAAACACCATGAACCCATAGATTTCATGATAAACACGATGAACCTTCACCAAATTGCCCAATCGACCATCGCCTCTATCTCTTGTCCATCTTCCAGCCGAATGGTGGACACACAATCTCCTTCCTGGCTTTCAGAATTCTGGACCCCCGGAAAAAAAAGGTAGATTTTGTGGAGCAATTCATAGCGGTTCCAATGGAACAAATCCTGGCAATACCTTGGAAATGCAACTAATATAGCTATGTTTTTGAGCAGGATATTCTTGGATGTGTGACCGTCCTTATGTTTTGGAAGCACCATCTCCATTTTACAAACAGCTTATATACAAACAACATCCTAAGCTTGCCTGAACCAATACCACTAGAACTTGTGTGCTTTGGGGGGCCTTCAAAAGTGAAATACGTAGATGAATGGGGACAAAGCCGCAAAACAACCCCATTGCACCAAATTACCCCTGCAAATCCAAACACCTCCACTTAGTGCTGAAAATGGTTGATTACCCCCATTGCAGTGGCCATGTGAGTGGGAAAAATGATGAGAAAAACAAGTGGATGGAATGCGGTACCATCGTTTCCGACACACCTCACCACCTTGAAATCTTCCCACCTCTAAAATGTAGAAGTGGTTGCTCTCCTCCCCTTGGGCATAGATCCTGAATGCATGATGGAGGACTCATCTTGTCCCGGTGAGATCTTGAAACAACATATGTCGATGTTGGTCTTCATATTGATGTCAAGAACAACAACAACAATGATGATGATGATGATTATTACTATTATTATTATTACTATTAATATTATTATTATTACTATTATTATTATTATATATTATTAGTATGTTGTTGTTGTTGTTGTTGTTCTTCTTCTTCTTCCGGCCAGGGGCAACTGCTCCCACCATCTTCGGAAGGTCGTTTTGTTTTACGCCAGGCGGCAATGCGTCGGATTGGTCGAACCAGCGTCGCTCCAAGGCACCCGCCAGGGTGGCGACCTCAGCTGGGGTGGCGACCAACGTGTTTTTGGGGCATAGAAAAATAGAAGTTTACCATGACAAATTGTGATTTATTGGGCGGAATTACTAAGATTTATTGAGATTTATTGAGATGGATTCGGATCAATGGATTGGTTTAAAGGAAAAATCTACAGGAAACCCGCAATATTAGATGGTAAAAACATGTAACAGCCATGGTAAAAACCATGTCTTCCTGCCGATTTTCCCTTCAACCAACCCAGTGATGCCTGTGCGTCGGTCAGGATGTCGAACTCCTTGATGTGCCGAATGAGATTCTCCTAGGGTCGGGATCACCCCGTCACCCGGTGATCATGTTGCCTATGTTTCAGTAGGGGATCTGTAGGGGATCTATACACTCAGCTGTTGAATATTAAAGGGATGGGATTACTCAACTCCCACTGTTTGGAAGCCAGTTTATGAAGACATCCTATACATTCCATGTGGGTTTCGTTCGCAGGGTTTTCATAATATATTACAGTAGGGCGAAGGGAGTACTGACATTCACATTCTTCAAAAAAACGTCCAACAGCCCCCCGGAGCATACCCCGTGGCATTAGGGCTTACACTATCATGTGTCATTCCCGTAACTCCCAAAAAACAAATCTCTGCTATTGACCGGACCTGGGGTACGCCTATGAGGACTGTGCCAACCATCTTTGAGTTATGAGTTGCAAGAAACCAAATGAACAAAAAAGTGAAAAAATAATACACTGACATGCTCTTTTGTACCTTTGGAAATCAAACGTGGCAATGGGAAATCCCAACTGTTCAAAAGTGCTTTTGTTGAACATAACATATATATATATAGAATATGGATAGACATAGATTCCCCAAATAGTGGCTTGGCGGATATACACATCAAAAATAATGTCAAGCAAATCAGGGTATAGTATACAATATATATATAATATTAAACTATAATATCTTATATCATATTATGTCAAATTAAATTATATTATGTTATATTATATTATATTATATTAAATTATATTATAGTATAGTATATTAAAGTATATTATATTATATATATGTGTGTGTGTTCTATAATGTTGAACATAGTTATAGTATAACCAAAACCTTTAAGATTCGCTTGGGGTAATTGGAGGCGTCAAGCTGTCAAGCCCTTCGAGCAAGATGTGAATTATTCCAACTAAACCGGCTGGACGCAATCACCAAATGTACGAGTATGCCTTAAATCGTCCAAACAAGTATGTCTTATTAATTTATTATGCAATTTTCTATATGTCTTTTAATGTGTTCAATGGAAACTCCGTTGAAATGGAAAACAACTTACTGGTGCTTAGTTCGCAGGGAATGGATGGGAATCAAGGGGGTTGCTGGGATGATGACATTACTAGTGATATAATATAGATCCATATAGATCTACAGTGATCACTATACCTATCTTACATCTATAGTAATAATCATTATAGTGATCCAGTAAAATCATGAAGAACATGATGCCAATCTCAGGCCTTGTGATCTCTCTCTTCGATCATGGAGACGAACTCCTCTCGACCTAAGGGGGATCGGGGTTCACAACTGGCGGTTCGTAAAGCCGCAGGAACTTGGAGCTTTAGAGCTACTAAACTGGTTGATGGTTTTAGCTCATCCCAAATATCATAAGTTTGTTGCTCAGTTGCTCTTGTTCATCAATTTCCCTTCATCCTTAATGGCAACTCTTGAAAAAAACATGAATATGAATGCACTATAGAAGTTAGAAATACCATCTATGGATATGCTGATACTCAACATATACCCAGAAAATGCCAGAAAAAAATGGTGCCAAAAACCAGGAATCATGTTCTGTTCATGGGCCCGGAGACAGCAGGTCGGGTCCGCGTCTTCCGAGTCTTCCGAGTCTTCCGGGTCCGGGAGTCCCAAAGATTTCGATGGTGCATCGTGTGGGGTGCATCCTCCCATCCGCCCCCAGAAAAACATAGAGAGAAACAACATCCACCCTCTGGTAAACATACAAGAAACTATTGAAAATTGCCATTGACATAGTGGATTTACCCATTCAAAATGGTGATTTTCCATAGTTACGTTAGTTTACCAAGAGGGTGCAATCATTTTCCCCGAAACAACAAGATAAACATGAACTCGTCCGAAAATAACCATCGGTCACAGTGAAGGTTTTTTTTGGGGGAACTTGGGGAGATCGTTTTTTTGACGCCAATCATTGGGATTTCACCATAAATGGAGGTAATAAATTCAGGATCGGATTTCTTGCCCCACGAGTTACGCGGTTTAATTCTCAAAGCAGAAAAATTGGTCCGGCTTTGATTGAGTGATCATGGTTATGCCATCTATAAGCTTTGCCACAAATTATGTTTATCATAATTAGGGAATTAACTATCAAACACCATTTTGACAATAGATGGCTGGTATAAACCAGCCAAAAATTAGGGGATAAACGGGATAAACCCATTTCAAATTTCAATGGGAATGTCGGGACCCTAAAATGCAGCCACTGTAACATATAAAGCCATATAACTTGCAGGCATATCCCTCAAATTTCGCCCTAAAGAATGGGCCTTATGGTAGCTACCTCCAATTTACCTGAAATGACCATGTTGATAAACCATTCCCAGTCATGGTAGTTCGGTTTATGACATTGTTTTACCCACATGAAATGATTATTCAATGATTAGTTATCAATATTAAGCATTGTTATGTAGTTATTGCTTTTATATTGTGGGTGAACTTTAACACATATTCATCTATTATCATGATTAATATTAACCATAATAATCATGTGATGGTTAGTGATGGTTAGTGGTGATTAGTGATCAATAGTAACCATAATAATAATCATGTTATCATATTATCATAGAGTCATAAACCATTAACATCCATTAGCCATAATTAGGTTAGTAAATATCTAATTGAAATATGGTTAATGGATAATCATGGTTAATCACGGTTAATCATTCACTAACCAGTAACTATTCATAAAAAAAATCATAAACTCTACTTGAAATCCTGAGTTGCTCGGGCCCTGTGCCCTGCTGCCCCAGTGGCTGAGCTTCAACAGCTTCACATCGCTGCGCGCCGTGACGGTCGCAGCTCGCCCTTCCTGCCTGTGGGCGATGCACTGAGGCCGGTGTCATTGGAAACAAAGAAATTTCATGCGATTTCATAGGTTTCAATAGGATTCCAATGGATTTACTATGGGTTTCAATAGGAATTCACGGGTTTTAATAGGATTTCATGGGATTTAATATGGGATTTATGGTGATTTCATGAGATTGAATTTTGTGATGGATAGCCTCCAGTATTCAAACATAGCTACATGGAAATCATCATGTTTAGAGGCGAATCATCGATCCCCATCCTTGGAATTGATCATTCCGTTCCCATATCTTGCGGCAAAGTGGTCAACTTTGGGGATATTCCTTGGATTTCTTCTGGTCAATGGCAATTTCAGGAACCGATTCATTGGAGGTACCTACCATATATAAGGCCTATATAAGGCCTATGTAATGGAATATCCCCACAAAATCTGGTCTTATATGGTACAGTACCTCCATTTTAGGATCCTGAAATTTCCATTGATCTGGGGGGAAATCTGTTTCGGAAACTTCTACAATTGGTGGCTGTAACAACCATGCGTTTCCTGTAGGGGTTCGGTTGCATCAGTCCATTGATTAAGAGATGGTCAAAGAGTAAATACTCACCCCCTGCATCCAAAGTAATGAGACTCATCCGTGGCCATCATAGTGTCTAAAGTATCAATAACGAATATCTCTCAAAACCTCATGATGGATATATCATGATATATCATGATATATCATTCATTAAGTATATCTCTAACAAGATCTAACCGACTCATATCAATACAAACCCTCATGAACTGGACAACTTACCGTCCGGCCTCAATAAGGCGCGTTCGCCGAAAAAGCCGCCGGGCTCGTACTTCAGCACCTCCTTCCACTCGCCATTGATCTCGGCCGGGGTTGGGTTGATTGAATCCCTATGATTTTGGCCAGGTTGAAGATAGAGGCTTATTGAATAACATATACATATACATATCTCTCTCTATACATGGTATATTATATATTATATATATGTATATACATGGGAAACCAATAAATGATAAATAAGAAAATTGATATATCAATCATAACCATGCATACTATATAATTATATTTATAAATATATATGTCCCAAAAGCGAGTCTTGGTGGTTTGCCATGCGAAGAATTGTGCGCTGTTGTAGGGTAGTCTTTGGTGATTTGTCTGAGTGATTTTTCCAAACGACTTGTCATTTGGATATATATATATATACATATATACACACCATTTACGATGATGCTACTAATTGCAATGCTACGACGTTGTCTTCGCATTCTTGTAGCCTGAAGCAACTAGCTGTTAGCCGCAGTTTACAGTTTACAGATTTGTAACCCATCCAAACATCTGGGAGAATCTGGCAAAACTTGAAGTTGCATTGTGATCCTTGTGTAATCAAACCATCCAACTATACAAATCATGGATCAACCAGAACTGCTTCCCTTGTAGCAGCACCAAGGCGCAGGAATTGAGGCATAACACTCGCCACTATCCACGATGAAGCAGTCCAAGCCCTCTTCACCTGGAGCTGGCAGAAAAAAGGTGGGGAATAACTTGGGGAAGAAGTGGGGCTGATCTCCACTAGGAGAGTAAAGGATGTTGTTTTAACTCACTATTTTGTGCAGATTTCTTCATCTGGAGTCTTGAAGGATGTTACTCTCCAGGTTTTTTCTGTAACAGTTTGGGCACTGGTCGTGGAAGTTAGAGTTTGCGAACCACAGATAGCCACAGTCCACTGAGTCAGAACTGGGATTTAACGGAGCCAAAAATCTCCAGAGGGTATCCTGGTTTTTATGATTTCAAGAGCCACAAAAAATACTCCCCAACCTCACCCAAAGACCAGCGCGTAAATTTTTGAAGCGCCTCGCCGAATGATTTCCTCCCCTCCCCAGCCTCAGAGGTCCCAAAGTTCTGCAAAGATGTGATATGTGATATGTGTATATGCATAAATGATCACTGCTTGGTGGTTCGAACCCCTCTGAAAAATATGAGTTCGTCAGTTGGGATGATGAAATTCCCAATATATGGCAAAAATGTTCCAAACATTTCCAAACCACCAACCAGTGATCATATATATATATATATATATTATATATGTGTGTGTGTGTATTGTTTCATGGGCTATTCGGGCTTGCCCCAAGATATAGGGGTATTTCTGTAAGATCTTTGTTTCAAAGTGCTAGCATCAATTTTGGAGTTCCGACGCTACCATGGGCGAAACAACGGCTCTTTGTTGATCGTGGGATTGATTCATCTTTTCCCTAGCTCGTGGCAAGGGATTCTTCATGGGTGCTTTTAAACACTTTGCAAGACAGAAGCAACCATCAATTCCAGCAGCTCAACGACTTTGCATCATGTTGAATATGTGTTCCTCTATTGATGGAAAAGGATTCTTGATGTAAGCAACATTCGAATGGAAGAATGTGACGAGACAAGCCAGGACAATTAAAATAAGGCACAGTACTGACGAAGCGTAGCAAAAAGTGCCAGAGAAAACCGGGCATACCATTTTTTAGAACTTGAGATTGACGAAGATTCATCCCAAGTAGGGGTATAGACAGTATATACATAAGTATACAGTATACAAAAATCACGCACCAGAAATTTGGGATAGAAATGGCTGCAGATCCCACAGAATCATCCATGACAATGGCCTTTTCCTGAGACCCCGGAAGATGTTCGCACCGTCATAAAACACAAATTGGGGACGGTTTCATGATAGTCATCCCATATAGCCACTCCCCAAAAAAATGCCGGAGAGTCGGAAACCTGGAAAGAATGTAGAAAACATCATCACACCATCTTTCTTTTGGGGTGGTCAGTATAATGAATTACGACAGTTCTCACACACATATTCCATCATTATCACAAAATTATCTCAGGACTTCCCAGTGTCCTACAGTTTCCAATTTCAATCCCACAATTATCTCACATGATCTTATTCTCTGATATCATCCAATACTTACACTATATCATTGTCATTAGGGATCCTACATTCATAAGGGTTGCTCCCAACAACCGCCAAAAGAAAGAGGAGGAAAACGGCTAAGTGAGGTAAATTACAATTTGTTCGCCAGTCATAATTGATGTAATGGCTTGGAACAACCCTTTTCATAAGGGGAGAAATCACAACTTTGGGGTTTGGTGCCTGCCACAAAAAAGAAAAATCCATGCCGAGTCACAGCATATGAGGTCTGCCTCAGATTTCAGCATATTTCAGCGTGATTTTCACGGACGAAGAATGAAAGGGTGGTTCTCCTTCAGTTAAGGGGGATTAAATATACACCCCCCCAGTCCCTGCAAGATATAAAACATGAGTCATAGAATTTAGAGCGAATCCAAGGTTGCAAATGCTCACGGCGCCTGGAGAATTTGAAACTTTGAACGCAGCCTAGAGTGCCTTGCAAGATGTTGGCACTTTCTTCTCTCATCAGGGAGATATCATTCTTCATTCTCCTTTCGTCACCAAACCATAACCCATCCCATTCCACCAACGACATTACTGAGCCAACCCGTCTTCCCTGTCAAGTGATGCACGGTGGTGCCCCAAAACGTTTTCTAAGTTAATTAGTTTATAAGTAGGTTATAATTATTGGATTTATGGTAGATATGTTCATAAGCTTGGATTTATGGCCTTTCTCTCTCTCTCTCTCTCTCTCTCCCTCCATCGCCATCTGGTCAAGGAATTTTGGTAGATCTAGCATTATCTAGCTATCTAACGTAGACCAAACGTAACTTAGTTAACACAAACCATGTTCTTGAACCCCCATGTTTGCAGCTAAAATCCCCATGTTTGCAGCTGAAATCACCATTTCACCAAGAGAAAAACTGGCTGCCGAGACGCTCGAGAACTTTGGCGCACTCCTCGATTTCCAGTTCGCCCTGGCGGGCAGCAGGTGGCTCAAGGTGTCATATCTACTGTAATTATGAGATAGTATTGGATATTACATCATATTTAAAAAATATGACTGTATCCATAATATATCTCATACTGGATTTAATATCCATCAATATCTATTGTATTGGATAATTATGAGAAATTGATGGATATTAAATCATAGTCATCTCTCTCTCTCTATCGCCATCTCAGAGATTTCGTGATGGATATTAATGTGGGATAATGATACGATAATTGTGTGATCATATACTTATGGGATAACATCATTTTGGGAAGCCCAAAATGAAGCATTTCTGTTTTATCTACTTTTTAGTTACTGGATATACTCAATACAAAAAAAAAAGCCAAGTACCGGGATAAGAATGGGCTGTGGTAAATATGGTAATGGCTATCCCATAATCACTAGTAGCAAATAGTAAATGATAATGGGATAATGATGGATTAAATGTAGTCAAACCATCCCCGAACAAAGGTTCATTCTTGAGCTTATACCTCTATAGATCTAGTGAGACAATTACTGATTAGTCCACTATATCGTACTAACTATAAATATGAATTCAATAATAGTCACCATCCCCAATATAGGTTTCTGACATGTGGTATATCCTTAGTAGTGAGACGACGTAAAATGATCACCTTTCATAGTTGGTTACTGGGGTGGTTTGTGGAATTGGGTTACAACAATAAATAAATTCTTTGCAAGGATCTCTAATCAGTTAGGCACCTGAGCCTCCCCTCTACTCTGAAAACTCAAAAATGTGTTGTTTTCTTCACGGAAAAGGATGTAGAAGCAGTGTTTCGAGAGCTCAAGTTTCGGCTGGTGATCAAAACCGCGTGATCTTAAAATAAGATGAACTAGCAGGCAGTTGGTCGGTGGTTCTCCTTACATGCCACTATCATATCTGACAAGGATCTTGTTAAGATTGTTGGAACTGAAACTTACCTAAATACAGATTACAAACACTTATGTGCCCACACACATTTCCATAATGTCTATAAACCATGGTACATCTACAAATATAAATAAATCAAATCAAATACTTATATACTACCGTTGCAGACCATACAGCGAATTGCCACTGGAAGTTGAAAGTCATAGTTTTTCTACGTAGGGTTGCAATTCCAGTACAATTCAGCAGTGTTCAAAGCCCGTCGTTTCATTATACCGCTTGGTTTATAGGGATTTTCCTATTGGGTTCATATGATCCTCAATGTTGGTTAGTATCATACTAACGTAGCAATACCAATATTGAGGGGTAATACCTGTTATGTTGGGGTAATCAATATTGATGGTTAACCAATACTGAGGGTTATTACCTGTTGGGGTATCTCAATAATCATAGTCCTCAAAATACCCCAGCAGGTGGCAATTACCCCAATGTTCAGCATTCACGTGAAACCTCCAGTCCTATCCTGCTGCAAGCACTTCTTTTTGATCGAGTTGGGCGACGTCTCTTTTGGACGAGTCGCATCCCATTTTTTTGTGTTTGGCAAAGTGGTGGTGGAAACACTTCAGTTGGCGGCCAATCTAGAGTTTGGACAGTTTGGACAGTTTGGACAGTTCGGACAGTTTGGACTTCAATCATTCAACGTTCCGGAAACAAGTGACTTGTTGCCATCGGAAAACTCGTTGATGGCCTGGTTATTAAGTCCCCTAAGGAGGTTCTCCCATTTATCACTGGGCTAGAAGCCCGTTTACTAATTTTGCTAACAATTTGCGGGTCATGGGAGGATCCTCCAAATCGGCAGGTCTCAAATCGTCTCTTGCGTTTCCACGTTCCAATTGCCCAGAGGCACTGGCTTCTCTACACGGCAGGTAAAACCGTCTACGGGAAGCTCTCCAGTCCTCCAGTACCTCTGCTGGGATGGGTGCCACGAACAACCGCCTAGCTCCAGTTCACCCACCTATCAAACAGGAGGGCACCTACGATGGTTACTAACCCCTTTCTCGCAATATTGAATACCACACGGAAACCTAGACTAGCATTGGATGTTTGCGTTTTGGGGGAAAGCTATGGAGGGTATTTATCAACCCGCGGTACAACATGGAGTTTAGATGATGATCCTCCTACTACATGATCAACAACTTGCTAAGTGATAATTTCCACCAAATTACCCCATGTGTTTGGATATATGGGTCTGGCAGAATTCAAATCACTCACCGACCCAGAAAGTTACACCACTTTAAATAGTATTCACCACCGTTTCGAGTGACATCGGCAAGTCAATTTTCCCAAATGGGATTGTCTCAAAGAAAGGTCTCTACCCCGAAAATTGATGGTATATACAATGGTTTTCTCCATTTACAGGGTTGCTCCGAACACCCAGATACAAGCCGGTGGAAAATTACCTTCGAGGCTATAATTTACCTCTACTGCAATGGAGCAATCCAAACAATATTTCCCCAGTTGTGTGTTTATGTTCACCCATGTTCACCCCATTAACTAGTTTCCCGACATGATTCCCCATGATATATTCCCATTATACCACCATTACATCCCATATTTCACCACCATGTTTTTTTATAACGAAAAAACATGACTAGTTTTGCGGTATAGCCTTCAGTAAACAAAGGTAGCCATGGAAATTCATGGGTTTCCCGTCAGAAATGTGATCCACCGCCCTTGGCTTTTCAAGCCTCGCCAATAGATCCAGGCAGGGTTTCATGCCGCTGCCAGGGTAGTCACCACCTGCGACGGCCAGTGGGCAGGTTGAAGTTAAAGGGAGGACCAAAATGAGTGGAACAAGTTGGGGTTGGGTAAGGGGCTCAATTGGGATTTACACAAAAATGGATGGTTTAACGTGGTTTCGGCAATTATTGTGAATAAAATGAACAATGATAAACAAACAATATCCCATAGGATCCATGGTGCTGGTATATATGCCAACATTTACCATCAATATACCCCAAATGTTAGCATATATACCAGCACCATGGATCCTATGGTATATTGAACAAAATGGTACAGTAGTTAGCTCCTCCCCAGCTAACATAGACCCGTTAGTTGATTCATAGGATAGGATTTGGACATACCAATCTTAGAGATCCTGATCTTCAAGGTGGGCACTCCGGTGGGCACTCCTAGTTTATGTTGGCCCCTAAGCATTGACATCCCTCAATTATACTTATATATAATGTAAATATATGTAAATAATTAGTATTTAAAATACGTTTAAAACATATAGATATCAAATAATATCTATATATAGTTGTTATACAATATCTATATATTATATTAAATTATATCCATACAATATCTATATATGTACCGTAAATCCTAGCTGAACTACTTATCAACCGACCTAACTACGGCACCACCTTTCAGCTAGACCTGGATCTTCATGGGAATGGGAAGGCTCCTTTCCTTTTCAAATGGATGATTCTGAGGGACCCTATATATATATTATATATATATACCATCTGCCTATTTAACATAGCCATAGAAAATCACCATTTTTAATAGGTAAACCATCTATAAATGGGCCATTTTCCATGGCTACGTTAAATAACCAGAGGGTACAGTAAATCTAAATATAGTTGGAGGAGCGGTAAAGGAATTGTTGGCCAGCCAGTTCCAACAGCCTGAGAACCAAGATGATGGATCTAAGGACTTTTGAGGTTGCCTGTTTTAACAACACATCTCAGGCGGTCTGAAACATCTTGGCATACCTTGAAAGATTGGGGAAGGATGAACCTTTTAGTGTGCGCCGTGTCTGGAGGGGTTTTCTCGCCCTTTTCAGACACCGAAACAACATGTTGCTGATCATATCCGATATCCTATTAATAATCATCCCGGTATTTCCCATATTATGTATTCCTTTTCCCATTGTATATTTCCAATATTTCCCATATTTCCCAATACTTCCCATATTTTCCAATATACACCATATGTCCCATTGGTGTTGTTCTATCCGTCAACATTTGAGGAGAAGCCCAGCCTTGGCTGAGGCAATGCCCCACGCCCTGCCAAACGATCATCACGCTGTCCGGTAGGGACTCGCGCATGTGATTGCTCCAGGTGTAACCTCGGTCATCACTGGGTCATCATCTGGACATCAAGTGGCTTGGATTCTCCTATCCCAAAATGTTGCCCTTTTGACACCCCACAAAGAACATCAAAGTGCTCTCTCTGTGATATTTTGTTGTTCAACGTGCTAGTTGCACTCACACGCCAACACGCCTTTGTATGTATCTATGTATGTATGTATATATATATATCTTATATATGTGTGTGTGTTTGCGTGCTTCTTTCAATGTGAAAAACATGTGCAATGTATATATATATATAATCATGTAATAGCATAGCAATATATATAATATATATATATATATATATTGCTATACTAGTACTATATATATTATATAGTGATGTTGTTTAGTGGACCCTATTCTTGAAAACAGAATCACTGCACAATGCCTATAGCAGGTTCCCAAAGCCTAGCTACTTTAATGGTCGACTCTCCACACCCCAAAATTGAAAGGCGGCAGCAATCGCTGCTTGTTGGGTCCAATTTTTACCATTGATTTGGTTCCAAACTTGGTTCCAACACCCAAGTTTAAACCCTTGAGTCCCTTCCAACAAAGCTGTTTTGGGCAGTAGCTGTCAGCCAATAGATGTTTGATGGTTCTCCGTGTTTCTGTCGATCTTTAGTCATTTTGTCATTCAAATTCCATTTTCAGTCGGGAAAAAAACACCTTAAGA
>Ga0126342_10006283_pt1 | contig 21034 bp, 24 predicted proteins | sample Cyp1metagenome_FD_92528 | JGI IMG/M metagenome (GOLD analysis project Ga0126342, IMG submission 92528) | Coral microbial communities from Lord Howe Island, Old Settlement Bay, Australia - Cyphastrea 1 metagenome | ecosystem: Host-associated > Invertebrates > Cnidaria > Coral ...
GGTCTTGGGAGTCCTGGGTCATATATATATATATATACATGTGTGTGTGTGTGTGGGTATAAACAGGCAAGCCAAGGACATCTGAACAAGTGCAGCAAACATGGTTTCATTGGTTGACAAATAACTTCACTGTCTCTGTGATTGGTGTGGGTCCAGCGTTGGGTTGTGAGACCCAGCATTTAGATTTGAGATCCAGTGTTCAGACGTGTGATACGATACGGTGTTCAGACTTGAGATTTGGAGCCATGGACTGAAGATGGAAACTCCTACATCGATCTTGGCCAAAGACCTTGGTTCCAGACCTCTTAGATTCAAGATTAAAAATTTCAAAGGGCTCTTGGCCAGAAATCTTGGATCTTGGATCCCCGGATCTAGGATTTTCCTAGAAGAGTCGCTGGAAATCGTGGATCTTGGAACCACTGATCCAGGATTTCTTGACAGACTTCCAGGACACCTTGGGTCTTCGATCCATTGGTCCAAGGTTTCTGGATCTCCAGGAATCTTGGGTCCACTAATATCGACTTGTCGGACTTACGAAAGATTAGATGCTTCACTTGTCAGACTTGGGAAGACTCATAGGTGATCATAGGTATATCGGCGCTATATCGGTATATCTATATGTAGTTGAAAAGGCAGGTCTTGGGGATACCGTATATATATATATGAAGTATATGTGCATATGTTCCCAATGGAATACTATCTATATGTGATCTGCCACTATATCTTGACGCCAAGTATATGTACACTAATATATGAAGTCAGGTCCCAATGCCACTAATCATTAATCTTGACGCTAAGGCACGTTGGTCATTGCTGCTCGAGTCAACTTCTACCGAAGGAAATCGCCAGGCACTGGGACTGGTCGGGAACGGAGCAGTTCGCTTCTTGTTTTGAGCGCCTATGTCAGGTTTCCTGTGACATACCATGGATTACCACCAAGCTACCCAAGTTCAGCCATGGTGAGACTGCGGCTTGCAAATCACAAGCTTTTTCAAATTTCTGGGCCAAACAAATATGTGAAATTAAAGTCATTTAAAACATGAGTGATCGATAAAATATCGGATATCCATATCATGAATTTCCGCGGATTTGGTTCACCATCTGGGACAATCAGCCCTGTTTTGCTTTGCTATGCCATGGGGAATGCGCGGTAACCCACCTTTTTGAATCTTTTCGGACTGCTGGAATTTTGATCACGGGGGTATGGTCCACGACATCAGTGACGGATCAAAGGATGTTTTGTGACTTAGAGGTTGCACTTTCATATTTCCCCAAGCAGTGTGGTCACACTTGGGGCTCTTTCGGTGTTAAGGTTTGGTTTCGATTCAGGGTTCGGGCATCCGTGTCCGGTAAATTTGGTGACCCTTACAGTACAAACAAGTTCCTCGACCTTCCGTTTTCGAAGGAAGTCCCGCACGAGATGGTGTCACCCGAAACCTCTCTTTGGATTCTTTGGAAGGTCGACTTTTACCGGTGTGCTATGCTCGTTTTTTGACTGTCTCCATTTCTCGTGGCAGGCATGGGACTTCCGAGACATTTTGGGGTCTGGAAGGCTGTTTTGCGTGACATGCGCTGGACATCGGAAAAGTTTTCATTCGCTTGGTACTTTGTGCACATCGCTAAAGCGTTGGGAGCCCGGTTCCAAATCAGAGGTGGTTTCGGAGGTCATTTTCGTGGCAGGTGGAACATTTGTTGAACTTAGTGTGAAACTGTCGCGGTTTTTGATTTGGCACATGGTCACCATTTTGCGTGGCAGGTGCAGTACTGCGGATGCCTCCGGCTCATTTTTCGTGGCGGTCGCAGTACTTCAGAGACTTCGACGAAAAAATGGCCGCAGCCTATTTTCATATTTTCACTGTTCATTTTTCGTGGCGCCCGCAGTATTTGGTGAAAATCTAACATGTGCTCGTGCAACCCTCTCGTCACTGTGTGTGTGTGTCGGTCGTTGTGGGGCGGTGTTATTTTCGAGATCGCTCGCGCCACCCTTTCATCACTTCGTGCGTGTCAGATTGCTCTCGCTGTGGCGCGGCGTGATGCTCATTTGGTTTGCTCGCTCATTTGCCGATTGGTTGATACAGTTTGCATATAGTTTGCATTGCACGTTTCTCGTGCAAAAATGTTTTGTCGCCCTCCTGGGCTTGTTTTGGGAATCGCCCCACACATGTGGACTACACCCTGACCTATTTCAAACAAGGTCCATTCCAAGAAATCTATGTCCATTCAACGGTTTGGCCACTGCCATAGCAATTTTTCATGTCCAACTCACATCTCTCCGAAGGCAATACCATCCTTTTGCCTTCCCCACCCAAAAACCATAGTCGAGGAATCTCCTTCAGTCAGGCTGACTGGCATGCAATGAATTGCCATTAGATAGATTTGAGACTGCGTTTCTGATAGACTGACATGCAGGCACATCACGCACGGCTCGCAACATTTGTTTCTTTATGTAGAGATCGACGGGCCATTCACTTACATGCGTGTTGCCGTTGCCAAAGAAGACATCCAACTACCTGAAAGCCAAGTGATAAACCTATACCAGCTGCGCCGAAAGTTTCAACCAACCCCCCTAATCTTGTCACGGCAGCAGCATCGGCGCCACATTCTACAACGCGCGGGAAAGAGAGGCATCGGGCGCCTTGCTTGCGGCCCAACACTTAAACCGCTTGCGCGGCACCAAGCATGTAGAGAGCTCTGCGCTTCGGGCATGAAAGGCCGCTTTACCAGAAGGAACTCGGGGGAGCTCTGGCACAGGTCGGCCAACTACTGTTGCACACGGTATGGCATCATCGACGACCAAAAGACTGCTGCCATTGCAATAGGACGACGACCAGTTGCACGTTGCGTTCATAGTGCAACGGTGTGACTTTTGATGAGCATCGCATGCACGGTGCAAGAAACACCTTGACCCCTGGCAGGAGTATTTGGTGATGACCTCATCATAGCAGCGACGCGGTTGCAAAACGGACCGGGCAGTATGAGGTATAGCGGGTTACATGATCAGGTTATCATTATCGTGGTGGTTTGGATGCGGTGTGATTGGTTCGCGTTTGTGTTTGCCACCGCAACGCGCCACTAAACAGTGTTTTTTAAGGGTCATATTAGATGTGCATATTGATGGGAACTCAGCGTTTGCAATTCCAATTTGTTTGGAGTAAATTGATGCAAGTGACGGTGGCCCACTCCACATAAAGGCGGATCTGGCATCATGACCATCATGCGATTGAGCACCTTTTCAACTGCAAATGTAAAGTGTCCTTGAGTTTGAAGGTGGCGGTCAAAAATATGAAACTGCAAAACAAAAACGTCAGAGAACCACCACGCAAGGGCGGGAGAAAAACAACAAAAAACAAAAATCTGCCCGCACCGAAGGTGCCAATGTTTGTTTTGCGCACGCATCAATCGGATTAGTTCAGGAAGTGTATTTTATTGTTCTAGAATCGTGTGGTTTTTCCCGGTTTTGAAAAGGTCGTAATTCTCAAAATTCGCTAAAATGCCAAATATATGTCCGACATATGTCCAACATAGACCCAACCGGACCCAACATTGCCACAAGATGGGCCCCATAGACCCGAAATGGCCTTAACTTGGCGTAACATGGACCCAACATAGCACCAAGATAGGTTGAACATAGATTCACGTGACCTAACATTGCCTGAACACGGGTTCCAAATCCACATCCTTTCACATCATCATATATTTGTCATAGTCATATTTCAAGTTGTTCGAGGAAAAACAACACACCCTAATGGTTTAACGGATCAAAATTAAGTCCAGTGTCATGGGGTCAAAAATGGGTCCAACATGGACCTAACGCAGTCCAATAGAATTAGGCACGCATATTTCAATATAGCCTCCATTTAGGCTCAACATACGTTGAACATTGCCCCGAAACCAACAAATGAACCCAACATACGCCAAAAACAAAAACAAACACATACTAAAATGTCCAAGGATTTAGAAATTTGTGAATTCTACATCTAGGATTCATTTTGTCTAGACTTGACAGGAAAACTCGCAAAATTTTTAATGGCCTCACAAAGTAACAAAAAAATCGTTACACAACAGGTTTGACTGTGATTTAGTGTTTATGAGAGAGTTCATACGCTCTACCGTGAGCAAGCGATTCTGGTATGGGTTCATTGTTTCTGCAACTGTTCAATGATTGTCATGCATCCTGGATTGACAAAGGGTGGGGTTTCAAATGTGTTCAACCTCAAGATGTTTCCAACACAATTTACTTGTACTTCACGATGACACCCAATTGGGCGACACTTAGGTGCCACCAACGGCGCGCAAACTCAAAAGTTCAGCCCTCATTCGAGTAGCCAGCGTTTCTTGGCTGAATGTGGGCCCGATTGCTGCACTTTGTTGCACTGTTGTTTTCATCAGTTTGTTAGATATTAGATTTCAGTTTTTGTTATTGATTGAGAATGATTGACAGCGACTTCATGGCAGGTCAGCTGATGTATATTTCTGAATTTGGCAACCACACTCGCTGTAGCGGTTGGTCGATCAATGATTCAGAGGTCACTGGGCGAAACACGAAGGTGGGTGTCAAGAAAATTTCCATCCAGGACCTGCGAAAATCAAAAGTGGAGGAAACAACCGAGCGGCACTGAGTCTGTGAATTCATTCAGGTCTATCTTAATCAGACAATTCCAACGGCGTGTCATTTTTTTGTGAAATCTTTGTGTCCAGGACCGACACAAACTTCACAAAGAACACGTCTCTTGGCCCCGCATCATCTTATGAAACTAAATCACATGGAGAGTTGGTTTCTCCTTTCCGGAAACATGTGGAAAAGAATCATCGACTGATTTTGTGTTTTGGCATTGATCCATAGATTCGGCTCCAGTCATCTCCTGTTATGCATTGACATTCAAGCGGTGTGCGTCAATAAGAGCATTTCAGGATTGGCTACCTGCGGACTTCGAGAAATTTCCTTTCGAGTATCAGGACATGGCGGCGATACAGCGCTGGTCAAAAGGTCCAACTGGTACGGTAGTTCTGTTGGCGCAAGAAATACACCGTCAACAAGTTGTAAGGGTTGCTATGATGGGAAAAGACAATAAACTAAACATGTTAAGGTTCGAGGTGGATAGAGAAGAATATGTAGATTGTTATATAAGTTATATTATTATAATTTCCTTGAACAGGCTGCTGCTGAACCATGCCTTGAAGGGTCAAGGGTTTCTTTGGCCGCTTTTGGCCGTGATTCAGATGTGGTGATTTGATGTGAGGATTTGCCCGCAGCAGTCTACAAAGCTGGAAGCTGGATTATGGGTTTGGATGTGTCCACGGTCAGGATCGCGCCGGACGATCATTTTTGGCCAGGGGCGGCTTCCACGATTTCTCTGAGTTCATGAGTTGATGTTGTTTGAAGAACAGTCATGAGATGTCAAACATGGAGTCCACCATATGTGCATACCATTGTAACTGAGATTACAAAAAGCCAAATCATACCAGTGCTAATCAATTTGAGTTCCGGTGTGATGTACATGTTATTGTTTTCTGAAGGAGACAAGAGGAGCTTGCCGTGGAGTCTTTTGGCTGCTGAAGTTCATAGGCCTGAGGTTTCCCTCTTCAGCAACCTGAAGATTTCCATAGACTCCAAATACAAATCTCGTACTACTTCTTCACAATATATCATAATCATAATAGATAAATGATTATAAATATATATATATACACAGTATACTACACATATGTATATATATATATATGTGTGTGTGCTTGAATTTATGCTATTTCTTGACTTTCCAGACTTTCCCTGACATTCTGGATACTCCAAGCAGTTGCCGAGGAAGAGAATCATGGAAGCAAAACGTGCCGATTCCCAGGGTTTTGGCATCGATCAACTCAACACGCTACAGACCTTCGAGGAGTGGAGTCCCGTGCTCTCGTCATCCAGTGGGATCTGCATACATACAGTGCTTGAAATACAGTTTTCTACAGGGATGTGCATTTCTGTGCTTGCATCGCCTTGAAAACATGGGAAAGAGGTGTAAAGAGGCAATACGAGCAACAAACTCAACAACGCTGTGTGTTTCGATCTATTTGAACAGATTATGTACTTGGGATTGGAATTGCGTTTCCATTAGGACTCAAGAATACTCAAGAAACGTAGCGTTTGAAAATGGTTGAAAGATAACTGAACCCCGAAGACTGCACGTCCCATGCATCCCATGTTTTTAAGGAGAAATCTTGAGCCAAGCTGCTAAGCTCTTGCGTAGGACTTCAAACTCAAGCTGATGACGGAGCCCTGGCAGCCTGGGTGAGGTGATGGAAATCATAGGGAACACGGAACGCGACGAAAATCTCAAGAGCTCCACTTCTGGAAACCGGAGATGCAAGGGATCCGAAGTGCACCAGGAACATGTGAACTTTAAAGAAAATATGGCCGTAGAAAGCTGAGGGAAGCTGTTATTGATTGTTTTTGCATTGCCAAAATGGCATCCCATGTAAAACAGATCCGAAAATGACTACATGTGCAAGTTTCCTGACTTCATCAGGATTTGCCCATGGTGCAGCGCCGCTTTTTGATTCCGCAAGGAGGCAAAACTTACCGAAGAAGAGGCGACCTTGGAGTGGAATCGGCGATTGCACTTGCCAAATGACGCTTGCTGTGGATTTGCCACAAGTGACATTGGTGTGACAACATGCTTTGTTTTTCAGCACCTGTTGCAGCTATAGGGCCTTGGCCCTGCAATTTCAGAGGTCAGAACTCTTACATAATCATGACCTGGATGTGATGCTGGAAAGACTCACAACATCTCCTAATAGGCCATAGTGACATTTGATTCCCATGCTGCTTGCCATGTTGGCCCTGTGTGGTGAGCCTTAGCTCAGGAATACGACCGTGACACAGACCCACAGGGTCGTTTGATGATTGAGCTGCGCATGGATGCCTTTAAGGCCTGGGCCTGGGATTCTCAATGTCTCTTGGAAGTGGATAGCAAAGGGGTCAGACATGGTCAGACAAAAATGAAGAATTTTTCTGAATTGTTTTTTTTTTTGCAAGTCCTGTTTGGTGCTTTGTGGATTTGTGGCAACCGAGTACAGACGGTATTGTATCATTGGCTCCTTCACCCCTTGAGATCAGCCTTTTGTATCTTTTGTTACCTGCTCAACTGGCAGGAGCGTTTGCAAGAAGTCAAGAAGAGGGAACAGACGCAAGCCAAGAAGCAACCCGGCAGTCCAGCCATGGGTGGAGCAGTGATGGTCTGGTAGTCGGTAGTCTCAGCAACCTCAATCAGTTATTGGAGAGGAGCCCTGACATTTGGGAACAAAGCCATGTGTTGCGAGCTCCGTTTTGTTTCTTTTGTTGTTCATGGCTTTGTGGTTGGGCCTAACCCATGTGAGATACAAGGGCGGGCTTCCAGTGAGTATTACCATGCATTACCACGAGCTACCAATGTTGTTTAATTTTCAGAGTTCCGAGATGGTCAATAGTTTCGGAATGCCAGGCTAGAGGACGCCCGGAAGGCAATTGCAGCAGCTGTGGAAAAAGGAGAGATCGAACCAATGGAGAAGGCCCACCGAGAATCAGCAGAATCACAGATGCCTTGATTGCTCTCCAGTAGGTTTGTTATGGTTTGTTCATGTTGTTCACTTTTTTTCCAAGTCCATGTGACAGACTGTATTTTGAGAGCAATAATGTGGTTGTCCATGTTGTCACTGATTGATTTCCGGCAAAAAGATTCGTTTCCAGCGCAGGCGATTCAAGTGGCAGAAGTGGAGACAACAATGTCGGACGAGGAGTCGTGAACTGTGATACTGCCATTGGAAAGCTGCCACCAAGATGAACAGAGTGAGATCTCGTCTATTTTTGTTGAAACGGTTTAGGTTTACCACATCAGTGGTTTGGAGTTTGGAGCATCCCATTTTTCTCAGTAAATATTTGGCACTGTCAACACCAGGCGTTTGTGTCTATCCTACTTTTTCTTGACCTAGAACCAAATAAAGAGTGCTTTAAGAAAGTATATAGTTTATAGAATGTTGTAGCAATACCAGTTACAACCAATTGCAACCGGTTACAACGAGTTGCAACCACTTTCAACCAGCTGCAAACAGTTACAACCAGTTACAACCAGTTACAACCAGATGGCATGCCAGACAGGATGCCAGATGAAGTGTCACTTAGAATAACACACAACACGTCAGAGAGAATGCCAGATAACACATGAGATGGAATGCCGGATAAGATCTCATAGACAATGCCAAAATTCAGATAGAATGCCAGATAAGATGTCAAGATATATGTGAGATGAAATGTCATTATGAATCAGAACATATGTCATATCTTAAATGTCAGAACATTTGTTTTGCCGTTTTGCCAGTAATTTCCATGTTGTGCGAGATAGATTTTAAAGAAGCTAGTGACAGAATGTATCAGAATGTACTGTATCAGGCATAACTAGCTACAACCAGCTCCAACCACCAGTTACCAACGACCAGGAGTTGGTGGCGGCCAAAACACGGCTGGAGAGCTGGCGCGAGGCGGATGGCCAGTTATTGGAAGCGATCTCGGTGCGAAAGACGGCGACGCTTGGAGCTGATTGGAGCATGGGATAGGATGGGTCAAAACCTATTGTTACATATTACCATATAACTAAGGGAGAATAAACATCCATAAATCCCAGCTATTTTCGAATACCTTGCCAGGACTTTAACGAGAATAGCCATATGATAAAATGATAAATAACAGTATTAAATAGTGATTGCATATGGTGAGATGATTTGATGATGTCTATTCGGAAGAAGGTCCGTTTTGGTCAACATTTGAACATCGAACATTTGCAACGCCTTGGAAAAATCTGCCATCCCAAGGGTCATTCGAAATGCCTTGACTGCAGCCGAAGAGGTGCGGGGATGTGAGCACCTCTGGTCCCATTGTGACCTCTCGGTGTTTTCCACAGACCTACTGCATGATTTGTATGTATTTTTGTATTTATGTGTTTTTTACTAACAGCAGAATAGTAATATATATATATATGTAAAAGTATGTACGATTGTAGATGTGAAAGAGATGAAAGCATCAGTTTGATTCCGGTTTCATTTCTCAGGTGGAAAAGACATGAAAAAAGACCAAGTGTCGGCAGCGGTGTATGTGTGTTCATACTTTTCTTTCGTATTTTTTTCGTTATCTCTTTTATTTGTTTCTCATGGATGTTGCTGTCAAGATGACCACTGCAAGGCTGGCCTGAAGAACCAGAACTGTGATGCAGCTTTGACTTTGCAACTTGGCGGAACGAGCTAATCGATTGTCAAGAGCGATGGAGTTTGCACATTTGCCCAGAGAATCAGGTCATCAATGGATATTACAACATATTATATATACATATTGTATACATATTATATACATATTATATACATATTATAACAAAATGCGTATCGAAAAGAGTTATCCCAAAGCTTTGTAAGTTTTATAAATTATAGATTGAGGATGTTATAGCTCTCCCTCTCTAGGTTAGGATATGTTTATAGATGCACTTTTTGGTTCTTTTTAGGTCTTCTAAAGGTTTTTAAATTATATACATATTATATACATATTATATACATATCATATGCTGTGTATATTTTTATATGTGTGTATTTGTTTACACATGTTACATATATATGTATATATGATGAATCCAATCGAAAAGAATCTGACCACAAGAGGTACGTTGATTTACAATGATTATTACAATAGTTGCATCACATTATATACATAGATGTCGCCGATGTTCGGCATCCTTCACAGGCTGAGGCCAGCAGCCATTTTCTGACAGGTATCGTCAGCTGATCGTGGAAGCAGCTCAAGCACAGCTACAAGAGGCCTTGCAAGTTGGCGTGACTTGGATCAAGCTGTATCCATACCTATGGTATACCATGTGCATAGGTATGAGATGATGTTTAAGATATGTTTAAGATGTTTGAGTCCTGAAGGATTAATGTACAGACTGTCACAGACTAATGGTTCTTATTTGTTCTAAGGTCGCAGTGTACAGGTCGGTTTCCTGACACCGTTTCTGCATGTGTTTGGTGTGTTTGCTGTAAGGAGATCGAAAACCTTGAGCAAGCCATCGAAAAAGCTGAGAAGGACAGGAATGAATCGTAGGTCGTAGATAATCGGAGTAATGTCAAATGAGTCGAATGTTGGGATCACCAGCTGTGAGCTGTATCAACACCTGTTAAGCCTAGTCCAAAAGCCGCCCAGACACCCCACATGCAAGCTTATGTACCTAGAAAATCCTTGAACAGCTTGCAGTCATTGAATTGTTGGGATCTTCAGATTGGCAAGTGAAACTATAGTTTTTGACTGTTCATGTGTTGTTTCTGCTACTGCAAGTCTGCAAGAGGACATGGCCGGCATTTCAGAGAAGGGTGTGCTGCTTGTACCGCACTAGTTCTTGTGAGGGTTGCTGAAGAAAGATATGTAAGATCCAGCATTCGATCATTAGTCCGTGCAAGGCAATGTTTCCTTTATGGCCTCATGTTTCCTCCCAAATCAGCCAAAGTTGGTAATTGATTTGCGGTGCCATGCATGGATGTTTCTTAGATGTAGTAGTAGCAAGACTGTTTGCTCAACTGAGGAAAGAAGCCCGTGAGCAGCTGGGAAGTTGGCGGAAGTTGGAAGAAGAAATCACTGCAGCTTGTGTGCCTTGGGCCGCCTTCGGTCAAAGTTGGTCAAAGTTGGTCAAAGTCAAGTCGCGAGTGATCACCAAATATTGACACTCACAGCACCTATTGCCACTGAGGAGAGCAAAGTCCTCAGCGAGCTTAAGAAAGGGGTGGATGCAGCTGCATCGATAGGTTTCCGTTCCCGTGAGGCCTGGGCCTCCAGGGTCTCCATTTCTTTGGTGCCTGGGGTGTTTGTGGTTTGCACCTTTCTGAATCAAAAAGTCATTTCAAACTCGTTTAAGGCATCTAAATGCATCTAAATGCATCTAAATGCATCTAAATGCATCTAAATGCCAAGAAGTTGCTTTCTGAATTCTCTCCTACAAGATCTGTCTAGCTGGGAGGACAGGCACCTTTTGCTTTTGGACTGGGATCATTGCCCTCTTGGTGCTCAACTCTGCAGCCAGAACTTGCTGCCGATCGGATCAGGTGGCTTTGGCCAAGCAGCTCCTTGCTGAGCAATGCGCAACTGACTTGGAAGAATTGGAATCTGCCATGAAGTTAGGTGCGGATCCCCATCCCCAGAGGGTGAGTCATTGGCACAACACCCGAGAGTGCGGCGACCGGCATGCGGTTTTTCTGGAAAGAGCGGGGTTGGAAATGCTGCAGGGCAGTTGAAACTTCAATTTGCATCCTGCAACGCTGCAAGTGTCTATGTCCATAGAATATTCTTTTGCACGGTATGCCTAGATGAATGTTGTAAGATCGATTCCGGAAAGGGATGGATACATGCATTTCGTTTCTTGGTGTCAGCCTTGTACAACACATTCAGCCAATGATGCTAGCTGGATACGCAGTGGTAACTGCAGGCAGCCCCAAGAAGCTCCATTCTGTCCTGCAGGAGCTGTTGATCGATTCCAATGACTCCAGAACTAAAGGGCTGATGGGAGAAATATGGGAGAAGAATGGAGAAGATCTATTATTATCTATTTTTGCTGTACATTTTGCTGTTCACGGAGGGTTTGGCACCGCTGATTTGTCATTTCGCAAAGATTGACATCATGTTCTGTTCTAAGATTTCTAAGGATCTAAGGATTGTACAGAGCGTGTTTCCAGCGTCACATGGGACGCCCTGACCGGAATGTGAGCTCGCCAGGACCTTGCAGAGAAGAATGAGCTCGCAGCAGAGGACTTGAAGCGTGGACAAGAGTGCCTCGGAGCGATGTCTGGTTTCAACCGACCAAACTCGACCAAACTTTCTGTGATTTTCGTGAAGTACATCCTGATCGATCGCAGAAACCGATTTGTTGTCAGACTTGTGGCTTCATCGGCAGTCAGACAGCTTGTGCATGTGACTGTAGCATGATCTCTTTCACTCCAGGTGCCTGAAGGCTCAGCAAAGTGGTTACAAAGCTTTGGAGGACAGAACGATCAAGACTGATCAAGATGTTTACGATTTGCTTACGAATTGACAGAGAAGGACATTCTCTTCGAGATCCGCACGGGTAAAGTATGTTACAGTCACAGAGACCCGGATCATCCCGGATCACTGGTGAAAGGTTACCGGCAGATCAAATTTCAGATGGGACACATGGCCCAAAATGAAGAGCGAGCTACAAGAGAAAGCTCACATAGTCAACTTCAACATACTTCAACAATGAATGCGTTATTGAAAATGGATGATTTTTGTGTCATGAGACAACATCATTTCAATACGCCATATCAATGACTTTGACAGATCTTGATTGTATATACTAAATAATCTAAATATTCGAGTATACTGAGTATACAATGTACGAACTTAGATGGATGGACTGATTGACGAATGATCGATACAAATTGACATTGACACATAATATCATGATATCATTAATTATCTAAATATGATGTCTATGTATATAATATATACTAACAATATATCAACATAACTGGAATCAGCCGTGCGCCCTGCACCCCAGGACGCCATGGCAAGTCCCCAAATCGACTCGTTGAAGCAGGCTCTGCGGGCTGCAGAGGAGGCCAAGCTCCAGGGACCACTACGAGAAGAGGCGGAGAAGAAGCTCCAGGCGGCTGCGCGGTGGGTATCGGTGGGTCACTAGTCATGGAAATTAATATGGGATTCAAAGGGTTTCAAGCCTGAATATGGGGGTATGTGATGGTATGTGATGGTATATGAAAATATGTGAAAATATCAAGATATCTCTGATGAATGCGTGGTTAATGATTGTAGGGGGTTACACTAGCCAATATATTGGCGATAATAGTCGTCCAAGAATTGGGAATCTCTGTTAACCAATCACAATGGAATGGCAAACGCTTTTTCAACATTGCTCCACTGGGTGCAACTGGTAGATTTTACTCAAGAGACTTGCAAGATCTTTGAACTGGAACTCCGAGACTTTGGGATTGGGGGATATGATTCTGTTGTCATAAGACGACATTGAATACCCTCCGGTAATCAAACATGGCAATGGATTTTCCCACCATTTATAGATGATGTTCCTATTCATTTAGTTCGAGGATTTCCCAGCTAGCCGCGGTTGATTACGGGAGAGTACATTGAACAGGCTTCAATACATTTTGCGGCGGCGGAATTAGCATCCAGTTTCTCCGGCCCATGTGAACCCTGCAGGAGATGGAGCAAAACAGCGAACTGGAACAAGCCTTGCAGGTGCGCCACAATCAGCACAGCTGGAAATCTGGAATTAGATGTTTCAGGCAAAATATGTGTATATATTATACTATATATACATATCATATAATATATATATATTATCATCTGTGTATAGAGATATATATATATATTGTATATATATATATATATTGTATATATATATATATATATATTGTATATATATATTGTGTATATATATAGTGTGTATATATATATTGTGTATATATATTGTATATATATATATATTGTATATTTGTGTATATATATATTGTGTGTATATACAGCTTCAACTCGGATAAGGTGGATTAATGAGGAGTAAGATCAAGAAGGCGAAGATGAGGAAACGGCGGAAGAGGATTATGCCATGGATGTTGACGTCGAGGAAGAAGAGGAGGACCAGGTTGACCCCGAACAGAAGCAAATTTATGATGAAGAGAAGGAGATGCTCAAACGGCTTCCCAAGTGGGCTTTCAACCTGGACCCCTTTTCAAAGAAGATGCCGGCTGCGGGACTCGACTTGGACGAAGTCGCCGCCCAAGTTTTCGACAACGGGATCATGGTCTACATGATCATTCTTTTAGACCACTACTATAATAAGCCTCTGTGGTATCCCCAACAGCCGCAACGTTTTATTCTTACAAATCCTTCTGAAGCGTGCTGCAAAGCCAAGCGCTGGAAACACCTCAGCATGGTTTCCGTGAATTAAACGGCCGCAAATCCTGTTGAACCTGACCTGGCTCTGCACCAAAGCCTTGCAGACCTTCTCCGGAACCTTCTCCAGAAACTTCTTCCGAACCTTCTCCAGAACCCTGTTGAACCTAACCTCTGCACCAAAGCTTCCCACACCTTCTCCGGAACCTTCTCCGGAACCCTGTTGAACCGGACCTGGCTCTGCACCAAAGCCTCCCAGACCTTCTCCGGCACCCGAACTTGACCTGGCTCTGCACCAAAGCCACCCAGGCCCACACCTTCTCCGGAACCTTCTCCGGAACCCTGTTGAACGTGACCTGGCTCTGCACCAAAGCCTCCCAGACCTTCTCCGGAACCTTTTCCGGAACCCTGTTGAGCGTGACCTGGCTCTGCACCGAAGCCTCCCAGACCTTCTCCGGAACCTTCTGTGGAACCTTCTCCGGAACCCTATTGAACGTGACCTGGCTCTGCACCAAAGCTTCAAACCTTCTCCGGAACCTTCTCCGGAACCCTGTTGAACCTGACCTGGCTTTGCACCAAGGCTTCCTGGAACCTTCTCCGGGACCTTCTCCGGAACCCTGTTGAACCTGACCCGGCTCTTGCCCCGAGACCTGCTCCGGAACCTACCCTGTTGAACCTGACCTGGCTTTGCACCAAAGCCTACGAAAAAGTGATGCCAGGTCATACGAAGTGCTGCACCTATCACGCAAAATCATCTTAGCAAACCTACAGATCTGATGCTCCAAAATGCAACCCCTCTCAGGAAATTCGCGTTTTGATTTCCTAAATTTGTGATGAACATGTCTTTTGTACTGCACCTGCACGGAAAATGCATCTTTGCAGATCCTCTTCAAATGTCCCATGCCTGCCATCCTTTTTGGAGATGCTACAAAACCCTCACGTTTTGCTCACTTTTGACAAGGTGCACAATCCCGTGCGCCTGCCACGCGAAACGAGATCTGAATGTCCAAAAGTGGTCCAAACGTGGTGTGTTTTGTACATTTTGACTTCGAAATGTGCTTCGCCCCACAACGGCGTGCACTTTTTCGACATCTCAATTCCCAAAAGTGGTCCGAGAATGGTTTGCTTTGTACATTTTGACTTCGAAATGTGCTTCTCGCCACAACGGCGTGCACTTTTTCGACATCTCAACTTCCAAAAGTGGTCCGAAGCTGGTGTGTTCTGCACATTTTGACTTGGAAATGTGCTTCGCGCCACAACGGCGTGCACTTTTTCATCTCTCATCTGGCCAGATGGCTCCGCACCCGCCGCTTTAGCGAGCCTACTTTTCGACTCTCCTACCTTTTCGCGCATCTGCATCTTCTTTCTTCTGACTCTTTCTCTTCTATCATCTTCTCTCTTCTACTCTTCTCTTCTCTCTGCCTCTTCCCCATCTCTGCTTTTCATCTGTCCAGATTGTCGGAAGTTTGACTTCTAAACTTCCTTCGATAATCTTATATATCTTATTTATGTGTGCATATATATATATATGGTGTATATATGTGTATATATCTATACACACACACACTATGTAACATACACATGTGTAGCTCAGGTATTGTTTTAATCATGCCATTGCAAGTTCAAGTTATAGGGACCAGAGCCACAAGCAATGCTCCACTCCAGGAGGCTGATCGGATAGAGGCTCAACCGTGACTTGGAGATCCTGGATCCTGGGGTGTGGTCTAAAATATCGCCGTAGATCGCAACTCCTCAAGCATCATTGTCATTGGTGACACCTCTTACTGTCGTTAATGCCATGCTATGGAGTCTCTCTAGTCTCCCTAGGTTTGAACAGTCTAACTATGAAGAGCCAATTTCTTATATAAACATGTGCCAGAGATTATTTAAACCATGGTTTGGATTCTATTCTTAACCATAAACATGTTTCCTCTTAACCATGAAATATGTGATTCCACAGGCACTCTTTTAGTCTTTTCCTGTGGTTACGGAAGATAATGTCCTTGGCAGATCTCTGTTTCGTGAAGCGACCTGTCTGAGGACTGTTGAGCTTCCAGGGGAGGCAAACACTTAAATGGAGCGTTTGCTGAGCCTGACAACCTGCGGTAACCTGCACTCTGAATCGGGCAACTTGGTGACGTGCGGAGAATGTCGCGCTCAGCAACTCACAAGTTGACCTTTCCAACTTCTCAGGATGATTTGATTGCAGGTCTTCCTAGACGAAACTAAGCAGATGTAACAATGCTCCAACATGTTGACATGGAGCCGTTCATTAGGGTATGTTGTGAAGTGGTTTGCTTTGTTCAGTTCGACCTTGTTGTGTAGCAGTAAGTCTGTGGTTTCACCTGTATTGAAGTTGTTTAGGACTTCGAGAGTTGTCTCTTCCCTAGCTGGAATATGTTTGTCATTGAATGTAACCAACCTGAACCGAGACTCAGGGAGAAGCTGGGTCAAAAGGTCAAAACCCTTTTTCAAATTTTCATCACAATCCGTTTGCTTGACAGCATCAGATCGAAGAATGGTTGTCACTCCATTCATAATGCAACTTCTGCAATGTGTTGCAGCTTTGCCAGATACCCTGCTGCGTAGTTTCATGTGTTTCCAAGCAAGCGGGCACCACGCCTGAACCCAAACCTGTTAGTCCCTTGCAAAGCTCCTGCCAATGCTGCGGGATGCTATGCTTTTAGCATGTGCTGCTTCCACCACAGACCCTCAGATTTGACAGTCAGATGTGCCACCAAAGATCAAGTAACCTGCAAAGCGATACTTTTACAATCCATCTTAACGTACCTTAACAATTAATTGAAACATCTGAACATATTTCAATCCTGCTCCGCGCAGCTTGAAATCCTTCGGGGGTGCTGGTGGATTTGGCCGTGTATGGCACTTAGAGTCGCTTAGGACCAGATGCTGCCGAAGAAGCAGCATGTGTTTAAAAGAGAAGAACGGACCCTGCCTGCACACCTGAAGAAGACCTCTATGTACAAATTATGTATATATATATATATATTTATATTTATTTATTTATTCACAGTATGCATCATATATATATAGTTTTGCACATATACATTTACATACACATACATACATACATTACATTACATTACATGACATTACATTACATTACATACATACATACATGCACACACACATACACATACATGCATACAGACCAGGCAGACAGACGAGAGAGAGAGAGAGAGACAGACAGACAGACAGACAGACAGACAGCCAGCCAGCCAGCCAGCCAGCCAGGCAGGCAGGCAGGCAGACAGACAGACAGACATACATACATTTGTGTACATATGCATATATATATATACACACATACACATACACATACACATACACATACACCATTTACATTTACATTTACATTTACATATACATATACATACACATATACATGTACATATATATATATACATACACATACACATATACATATACATTTACATTTACATGTACATTTACATTTACATATACATACATAGTACTTATTGTTGTGTTTGTTTATGTATGTCTATCTTTTGTCAGTTTATGTATTTCTTTATTTATGTTTTGTTTATTTTTCGATTATATATGAATTCATTATTTGCCCATTTACTTATTCATGTATTTACTGTATATATAATATATAACATGAATTCCAGAAGGTACTGAACAGCATTTCCAAAGTACCACCCCGCAGGAATGTCGCAAAATCTCTGGGCCTTGCTGACAGGCCGAAGAATGGCCCGCGGCTGTGGAGGCGAGCGATACTGTAGTGACTTTGCCCGCTGGTCCTTGCCCCGCGATGGCTCTGATGGTGAAGGTTTCAGCCTCCCAGGTGAAGACTGATGGTAGCGGTTATGGAGATGCAAGGTCATTTGCAGCCTCAGGCGCTTGCAGCCGTGCCGGGCATTAACGGGGAAGTTGCCTCAGCAGTGCCATGATGCCAAGCCCGCCAAGCCCAATAAGCCCAATTGTACAGATATCAAGTAGTCTAACAGGCTACCAGAGTTTCCATCTCAACCACACACAAGTTTTTTCATCATGTTTAGTCAACGAATACCGATGATCGCAAGATGCGCAACGAAGGTGAATCGTTTCATGGTTCGACACAGAACGTCCCAGGCGGTCCGAGCTCGTTCGTCACTGGAACAGCGAGTTCCTCGTCCGCGTCTCCGGTGGCTCGACACGAGATCCGGTGCACGGACATTCCAAACCATTTGAGCATTGTTTAAGAGCTAATTCTAGGGTCATTTTTGGTTGCTAATTCTAGGAGACACACTGCCCAGTATAGTGGGAATCTAGTATATTTGGAATTATTGGAATTATCATCATCCATATCATCTAGTATGGCAAGCCAGTTTATTGTGAACCCTGAAGCAATGTGGCAAGCATGTAGCACTGCAAGAGTACAGAGTGCTGTCATGTTTGTCCCAATGTGCTCAAGTGCTCGAAAGGATGCCTTGAAGCCGAGCCAATCAAGATCAACCAAGTACGGTCCATTTGGGAATATTATTATAAGATGATTATGATATATTATGATTATTACATATTATTACTATTGTATATATCTTGTATATATTATATGATGTTGTCTTCCCAAATTAAGTCTCATATCCTATCGCCTCACGTCAAGGCACCTGACAAGGCGGCACCAGGCATGGTAGATTCATCCAGCATCCAAATCTCATGCGTTGTTTTTTTTTGTGGAGTGTTTTGCAAATAATCATAATATCGTTTTCACTTTGCATGAAAGACAATTCAGCAGGCGAAGAGAAGGATTATCATGAGTAAGGAAAAAAACATCACAAATCACCTTAAAAGCAGATGTTGCATGGGATTCAGATGGAAGCCATATTAAGCAGCTCCATGCAGCCGTTGCTTCGTCGCCAGGTCTGCGGCGTTTCATTGCCGAGCTCAGCAGTCAGCTGGCTGAGGAGGCCCAGTGTGCACGGCTTTTTGAAAGTGTTACAAGTGGATATGGGACTTGTTCGTGGATATTATTAAATGATTGTTTATTTGGATGTTTGTTTGTACGATAGTAATATATATATATATATATACATACATACATACATACATATATATACACATATACAATTATATACATTCATAAACAGAAATGTTACAGGCTTTGAACTTTGCCACATTTTCTGGCATTTGTAGAGGATTGTTTGGCCTTCTCTTTGGCGATTTCGTTTCAGTAGTTCGAGTGTAGTTCGAGACATCGTGGTCGCCAGAGGTGAAACGCCGGGAGCAGGAGGAAGAGGACACCGCCACCAGTGACGGACCGAGTCCAGTGACGATTTTGGCGACGCCAGGAGTTGAAGCGGCGAGCAGCTGAGAAGCGGCGCTTGTTGGAGGCTCGTACCAGCTCGGTGAGGGGCCTGAGGGGTTGGTGAATTGGTCCAGCTGAGAACTGAAGAGCACCATTGGTCAATTGGTCCATTGGTCCATGATGTTTCTCATTGCCTTCCAGTGAGTGGAGAATTGGATGAAGTTCTACTGGAATGAAGTTCCACCCAAGCCAAACAAGATCAAACAAGCCCACCAACTAAACAGTGGCTGCCTGCAGGACTTGGACCTTGTGCGGAAGCAAAAGGAGAAGTTGGACTTTGAGCAGAGGCCATGAGTTTCAATGGCCGTCCATAGCATCCATAGCCTGTTCAAAGTGAAATGTTCATTAAGTGCGTCAAAGAGTCAGAGTTATATTTGAATCACTTTGAATCTCTCAAAGGAAATCCATGGAAATCCAATTGTGAGCTTCTTCGGAAACGACCAGGGCAGATGAAGCTGCAGCAGAGGAAATCGAGCAGTGTCATACTTAGCCGCAGCCCAACTTCAAGACTTGACGCTCCCGCTAGGCAATGTGGGAACACGTTGCAGGTTTGGAAGACTTTTTGATTGGAAAGTCACAATATTGAAGATGATTTCCAACTTCAGGGTGAAATTGCGAGCTGAAGCTCTTTCGAATCACTCAGATTAATTTAGGTGTTTCAGTGGGATCAAACCTATGCCTGCATTCTGATGAGATAAGGCGTTTTCTTGAAACTGCTCGCCAGCTCAGGCAACATAGCAAGCTGGCGGAGGCTGATGGGCAATGCTTGGAAAACAACGTGTTCCAAAGTTGTGATGTGTGGAATGTAGCCAATGTAGCTCAGCATTCATTCGGCTGCAATATTTCAGAAATGTTTCGAATGTGATTGTTTCATGTTGTTTCATGTTGTTTCTGTGGTTCCAAAGTTTGAGGACAGGCCGAAAGGCCATGCTCTAATAAGAGTTCCCCAAAGCATTGCCTTCTGGCCCCAGGAACACCAAATGCTTCGTCAGGAAGTTGCAAAGCAGGCGGTGTCGAGGGCAATCTGTGTGCACTGGTAGGTTGGGCATGAGATATGGAGTATAGCAAGTACAGTATGAGTTGTATGTGAGTTGTTCTACACAAGATTACACAAGATCCTTCTCAATTCTTATGTGCGATACAAGAGTGTGTGTGTATATATATAGTGCATATATATATATATAGTGTATATATATAGTGTATATATATAGTGTATATATATAGTGTATATATATAGTGTATATATATAGTGTATATATATAGTGTATATATATATAGTGTATATATATAGTGTATATATATATATATAGTGTATATATATAGTGTATATATATATATTGTATATATATAGTGTATATATAGTGTATATATATAGTGTGTATATATAGTGTATATATATATAGTGTAAAGATATAGTGTATATATATAGTGTATAAAAAAGTGTATAAACAGTGTATATATATATATAGTGTGTATATAAAAAGTGTATAAAAATAGTGTATATATATAGTGTGTATATATATAGTGTATATATATAGTGTATATATAGTATATACATATATAGTGTGTATATATATAGTGTATATATATAGTGTATATATATACACACTATATAGTGTGTATATATATAGTGTATATATATATAGTGTATATATATAGTGTATATATATAGTGTATATATATATAGTGTATATATATAGTGTATATATATAGTGTATATATAGTGTATATATATAGTGTATATATATAGTGTATATATATAGTGTATATATATA